>Ga0181524_10000062_pt1 | contig 118916 bp, 103 predicted proteins | sample PEATcosm2014_Bin_34_FD_119761 | JGI IMG/M metagenome (GOLD analysis project Ga0181524, IMG submission 119761) | Peatland microbial communities from MTU Mesocosm Facility, Houghton, MI, USA - PEATcosm2014_Bin05_60_metaG | ecosystem: Environmental > Terrestrial > Soil > Wetlands > Peat | place... | reverse complement strand
TCACTATCTCAAGCCATGGACCGACTATTACAACCATGAGCGACCACATGGTAGCCTCAACTACAAGCCGCCCATCAGCCGTTCCGAGATCGGTACAACGTCTTGACCATCTACAGGCACCCAGCGAAGAGAACGTGCCGGACGGTGATTGGAAGGACGACTCCTGAGGATCATTGTGCATGAAACAGAGAAATAATCTGCAAACCGAACTACTCAATTATTGACAATGAACGCAAAACTTCTCATAATATGACCATAGTCTATGACTATAGACGAGGTGTCCGCAATGGCGTCGATGGGAGCGGGTGAGTTTAAGGTGAAATGCTTGCAGTTGCTGGACGAGGTCGCCGCCAAGCGCGAGCCGCTGGTGATTACCAAATTCGGCAAGCCTGTGGCCCGGGTTATGCCCATGCCTCCGGCGGTCAAACTGCGCGGCGCCTTGAAGGGCAGCATCCTCTATGAAGGGGACATCGTCTCACCGCTGGAGAACGAGTGGGAAGCGGCGCAGGAATGAGGATTCTGCTCGACACGCATGTTCTGGTCTGGCTGCTGGAAGACTCCGAGCGCATCGGCGAGCCGGTTCACGCACAAATCCAGCAAGCCGCCGACGAAGACTCTCTCTTTATTTCGGCGATCACTCCGTGTGAGATCGCGATGCTGGTGGCCAGGGGAAGGCTGCGGCTGGGCCAGGATGTGGGGGAGTGGTTGGATGCCGCGCTCAGCCTGCCGGGAATCCGCCTGGAGGCGCTCTCGCCCGCCATTGCCGTGGCCAGCACGCGCCTGCCCTGGGAGGTCCACCCCGATCCGGCGGATCGCATCGTGCTGGCGACGGCACGTCATCTGGACGCTACGCTGATTACCGCTGATGGAAAAATGCTGGAGTATGGAGCGCAAGGGTTTGTGAAGTGCGTTGCGGCCGGCTAAGATTTATCGGGTGAAAGGCGCTTTACCTTCGTTCCATGCATCCTCGGAGCGTGGCTCCTCGCCGCCTTCGCGGTTGAGAATACGCAGAAAAGCTGCATCATCGGCTCGCTCACGGCGTTCGGCAAAGAAACGCTCGGTCTGCATGGCAGCGATCTTCTCGGCGGCGGCGACAACCAGAAACTGGTTCATGCTGGACCCATCGAGCTTGCTGAGCTTCTCCACCTCAGTCTTCAGCGAGACGGGTAGCCGCAGGGGAAATGTTGCAACTCGGGTAGTCATGGCTTGAATCTCCTCAGGACTTCGCCGGGACGAAGAACTTCTATTCCAAACCGACTGCGCGCCTCGCGCAGATCCTTCTCGTTGAAGGTCACTATGGCAGTGGCCTGCCCGTTCACCGCGGCTTCCAGCACCATTTCGTCGCCGGGATCGCGCAGTTGAGGCCGCCAGCGGTAATAGGACTGCACCGGTTCAGCCAACGAAATGAGCCGGTCCAGAAAGATCGCAATCTCCGGCATGCTTAAACCGGAGGCAAGGCGATGCTCGGCAGTCATGCACTTGGCCTCATACTCCAGCGCCAGCGGCACATTCAACAGCATGGCGGCCTGTCCCAGCCGTATCCGCCGCAGAAGCTCGGCCGATCCGCCACGCGGACTCCGCATCGCAGCCACCACCACATCGGTGTCGAGCACAAGTCTCACCGATATAATGATACCACATCACGGGCGATACTATTGAGAGTCTGCCATAAATTGACAAGAATTGCCATCAGTGTTACGTTGACATCAAAGGATTTCTTGATGCAAACCATGAACATCTCGCTTCCCGACCCCATGAAGCAGTACGTGGAGGAGCAGGTCACGGTCAGGGACTATAGCAGCGCAAGCGAGTATATGCGCGAGCTGGTGCGCGCCGACCAAAAGCGCAACGCCAAGGAGCAGCTTGAGTGGACTCTACTGGAATCGCTGCTGGAAGGCGAGGCGCAGGAGGCCACTCCAGAATTCTGGAGCACGCTACGCGCTGAGCTGAACAAGCGAGCGAGGACCGGGCGGGGGGCGCGTCCGAAGAGCCGGGTGGCCTGAGTTGGCGAAGGTCTTTGTCCGTGCCCGCGCCCGCAGGGACATCCTGTCAAACGCAGAATATCTCGAAGAGCATGGAGGCGCGGAAACTGCCCACCACTTTCTGGACGCGACACAGAAGACATTTGAAGCACTAGCCAGAATGCCGAAGATGGGCGCCTTGTGCACCTTCCGCAGTCCAGTCCTTCGCCGTCTTCGCTGCTGGCCGGTGAAAGGCTTCGAAAACTGGTTGATTTTCTATCTGCCAAGGCGAAATGGCGTCGAGATCGTCCATCTCATTCACGGAGCCCGTGACATTGAGAGTCTTTTTAAAGGCTAGCCAGGAATTGGAGACGGGCAGGTGAGGTTCGTAGTCTCCTACCCTTTTGCAAAGTGCGCGAAAGATGGGGCACCATTCATTTTGGGGGGATCAAGGGTGGGCCACCGGCGCGAGTGCAAAGAAATAGTCTATTTCACTTATTTTCTCTTATTATTTACAGTTATATGGTACTTTGGATGAAACTAAGGTTACTCGGCTCAAACTTTAGTTACCAAATCACAAAATCTGGTCAATGAAAGGAGAACAGCCATGAGAACTTCAAGAAACCTCGTGTGTCTACCAGTTCTGTTATGTCTGGCATTTGGCGCAGTCAGCGCAGATGCGCAAACGATGAAGATCGCTACACAAACCTCCGCCAAAGTTACGTTGCCAAAGTTTACAAACGAAAAGACGCCGAAGGCTCCAGCTGGTAGGAGTATTACTTGCCAGTCCAACGGGACAGCAGGGCTACAATTCCTGCTCGCTACTGCATTCGGCGGCGACGCGCCCTATAAGCTTTCGGCCACTGTGCATTCGGCCACTACCGACGCCGGCGCCGACGTCACCGCCGCCGTAGGACCGGGCAATTTTGCCCCTTCGGATGACCGTTCGAAGAGTTCTCTTTTTGCGACCGTACCACCTGGTATCGCAGCTAAAACGCAAATCCAATTCAGCATCACGGGAACTGATAATAAAGGGGTCCCGGTACCGAATACCACCTGTAATGTGACAATCGCTGCTCCGCCTGCTCCTGGCGCTATTTTAGTGGGATGTCCAGGACCTGGATACGTCGGCGCGGCCTTCCAGATAGCTAATGTAATCGGCGGAACACCGCCTTATACATACGCGGCGTCGCTTCCGGACTCGGCAGCGCTTCCGAAGCAACTGGTTCCTGACGTGAACACTGGAGTGGTAACGAGTGCATCGAGTCCAGGAGTCCAGCAAGATGTGAAGATAACGGTTACGGACAAGAACGGGGTATCTGGCAATTCAACTTGTACGATCACCGTGCTTCCCCAGCCGGTAAGCTTGAATTGCGCCATATTCCCTGTTGCCCATGAGAGCTGTGTGGGGTCCGGCGTAGCCAGAAACGCGAACGTCAACTCCTTCTGGCAAACCAATGGGAGCTTCGTCTTCTTTAACCAGATCAAGGCGATCTACAACGAGGCGAGCAACTCCGAGACGGTCTCGGCCGATATGGGCACACTCAACTTTCCAATTGGAATGCAGTTAAACATTGGAACCAACATCCAGGCAGGTTCCACTCCGCCAGCTTCAGTGTCAACGAGTACTGTCCCAACACTCTCTCCCACAGCAGCGGCGCAGGCTGCCCAGAACATGCTCTATGGGGGCACGATCTACGCCTCCAGCGCCTACCCGCTCCTTGCATTGGGAGGGAATCGTATTAACTCAGCGGGAGGCTGGGGCGGGATGCTTGATGTGGCCGGGCGTGAGGGCGTTGATATCCAGAATTTCAAGTCCGGAACTTCAACCGGCGCTACCTCACCGCCCACCCACACCAGCTTGCAGTTGGAAGGCTACCTACAGATGAACTCAACGAATCTTCCAACGACTGGTGGCGGCACATTTGCCGGCGCGCTGTTCGTGGGCGGTAGCTATGGATACAGCTACACCGCACACCAGTACATTCGCGATTACGGGATCGCGAACGCCAGCAATCGCCTTGGCCAGGTATCTGCTGGGATACTGCTTAACGGAGTTGCGAAGCTCGCTTTTTCCAAGGCCTTTGGTCCGCCCCAGACTTACATTAACGGAACCGTGACGCCGACTCCGACCACGACGACCACTGTCAACAATTTCAAGTCATTGTGCTTTCAGCTTACTTACCAGTCAGCAGCGCCGGGTACGAAATAGGTTTGGCGTTCGATCAACGATCTTATCAACAAAGCACAAAGTCCACCGGACACCCCAGGTCTCGATGTGTTGAGACCTGGGAAACCACGATACCCGAAAAGCAACAGCAGATCCTTCGACTCACCACCCCCAGGCTGAAGAGAACTCCTGGGGTCCCGTTTGCTCAGGATGACAGCCGTTGATGTTGTTACTCCTCCTCTTCCTCCACAGGCCGCTTGGCGTTGGCCAGGATTTTGTCGGCGACTAACTGCGGGACGATGTCGTAGCGGTCCATCTCCATGCGGTAGCTGCCCTTGCCTTGCGTCATAGAAGTTAGCAGCGTGCCGTAAGTCAGCATCTCAGCCATGGGAACTTGCGCGTTGATGATGGTGGTGCGACCCTTGGAGTTGGTGCCCTGAACTCGGCCGCGGCGGCTGCTGAGGTCGCCCATGAGGGTTCCGGCGAACTCGTCGGGGGCTTCGATCTCGACTTTCATGATGGGTTCGAGCAGGCAGGGCTTGGCCGTTTCCATGCCCTTGCGGAAGGCGATGCGCCCGGCCATCTTGAAGGAGAGCTCGTTGGAGTCCACGTCGTGGTAACTGCCATCGTAGACGACAGCTCTGAAGTCGACGACCGGATAGCCGGCGAGATAGCCGCGGGCGGCGGACTCAACAATTCCTTTCTCGATAGCGGGGATGAAGTTGCGCGGAATGGCTCCGCCGAAGACTTCGCTGGCAAACTCGAATCCGCTGCCGCGCGGCAATGGCTCCATGCGGATTTTGCAATCGCCGAACTGGCCGTGGCCGCCGGTCTGCTTCTTGTGGCGTCCCGGCGCCTCGACCTTGGCGCGGATGGTTTCGCGATAGGGCACCTTGGGGGCTTTGAGGGTGACCTCGGCGTGGTAGCGCTTTTTGAGACGGCTGACGATGGCCTCGATGTGCGGCTGGCCCGCGCCGGCGATGAGGAATTCGTTGGTCTGCGGGTCGCGGAAGAAGCGGATGAGCAGGTCCTCTTCCATAAGCTTGTGGATGGCGGGAGCGAGCTTGTCCTCGTCGGCGCGGGACTTGGGCTCGATGGCGTAGGTCATGGCGGGCTCGGGGAGCTTGTGGAGATCGACCTGAATGTCGGAGCCTTTGACGCCGAGGGTGTCGCCGGTGAGGGTATCGCGGAGCTTGGCCACTGCGCCCAGGTCTCCGGCGTGCAGCTCGGGAATTTCGATGGCCTTGCGGCCCTGCATGACGGACAAATGCGAGAAGCGCTCCGAGCCGCGTCGGGTGTAGTTCTCCACCGAGCCGTCGTTCTTGACGATGCCGCTGATGACCTTGAAGAAGCTGATGCGGCCGGCAAAGGGGTCGGACATGGTCTTGAAGACAAACAGGCCCAGCGGCTCGCTGTCGTCGATTTTGCGCGTGGACTTGCCGGCGTCGGGGTCTTCCGCGGTGGGTTCGATGGCGGGATTGCGGACGGGCATGGCAGCGCGCTCGACAGGCGAGGGCGTGTAGGCCTTGATGAAGTCGAGCAGGTGGTCCAAGGCCATGTTGGCGAGGCCGCTGGAAAAGAGCACGGGGAAGATGCGGCGCTCGCGAACGGCGTCATGGAGGGCGGCGATGAGATGGTCTTTGGTGAGCGTGCCGGTTTCGAAGTACTCCTCCATCAGCTCGTCCTTGACCTCGGCCACCAGCTCGACGAGAGCTTCGTGACGGGTCTTGGCGTCGGCGGCCAGACTGGCGGGAATTTCGGCGGAGGACTTGCCGCGGCCATCGCCGCCGGGAGTGTACTGCCAGGCTTCCATGGTCACCAGGTCGACCACGCCGTGAAATCCCTCTGCGCCAGAGATGGGAAGCTGTACAGGTACGCAGTTGCGGCCCCAGCGCTCCTGCAGGTCGTCGATGAGTGCGCTCAGGCCCTCGCCGCCGCCGGCCTTGGGGTGGTCCATCTGGTTGACGAGAACAATGCGGGGAACTTTGGCTTCATCGGCATAGCGCCAGACGCGCTCGGTGACCGGCTCGACGCCATTCTGGGCGTTGACCACCACGATGGCGGATTCGGCGGGCAACAGGGCCGCACGCGCCTCGTGGGTGAACATATGAAAACCGGGAGTATCGATAAGATTGATTTTTACGCCCTGCCACTCGGCAAAGGCCACTGCGTTCTGCATGGTTGCGCCGCGGGCTACTTCCTCTTCGTCATAAGCGGTTACGGCCGAGCCGTCATCCACACGGCCCTGTGTGGGGGTCATTTTGGCGGCATGCAGCAGAGCGGCGATCAGAGTGGTTTTGCCACTGTGCGCATGCCCGACTACAGCCACGTTGCGGATCTCACTTCCCTGGTACGTTTTCATGGTGTTCTCCTCTTGGATTTACATGGTTTTTCAGGATTTTTGGGGCGGATGATAATGGCAGGGAAACCATAGGGACGTCGCTTGGGGCGTCCAGGTGGCCGGATTGGAGGGCCACGTGTCCCGGTCTGCCGTCTACCTCATCCATATAGGCTTGGGCCGATGCCGCGCGGAGGAGGGCTGAATGAATCCGCGGGCGTCATATGCTACGAAAAAGGATGCTATCACACGCGGAGTATGAACGTCCTGTGACTGGGCGCACCATGACGACCGCAGCCCCTGATTGGACGTTCCCCCCTCATCTCTTTTCCCACAGCCGCGCAGGTTGAACGAAACGGATTGGGCTCGGCGAGGTCATAGCGAATATTATGGAAGTATGGAATAGATATACTCGGACCGAGGCGCAGAGCTTCGCGCCGGGCACAATTTTCCGAGAGAAGGGCCCTTTCCGTGCTGATTCGTTCTGAGACTACTGTTCTTGCCGCCGGATTATTGCTGGTATTGGCCTGTGGAGCGCTTGCGCAGGCTCCGACACCGACGGCAGCACCGGCGGCTGCTCCGGCGGTAACGCCGGCATTCACCATGCCGCCGCCCCATGTGAACGCACCGCTGGGCGAGATCAAACGTTGGCCGGGGGACGGGAATGGGGCTTACAAAACGCACCAGTATCGCGACCTGTTTGCCGAGCAGGGGCACACGGCGGCCGAAAGCCGGGCAAAGATCGAGAAGGCGTTTCAGCAGCTTTTTCATGGCGACGGACAGGAGGAGCGGGTCTACTTTGAGACCGGGGCGAACGAGAACGGGCCGCTGGCTTATATCACGGACTGGGCAAACAACGATGTGCGCACGGAGGGCATGAGTTACGGCATGATGATTGCCGTCCAGTTAGACAAGAAGCGCGAGTTTGACGCGCTGTGGAACTGGTCGAAGACCTACATGCTGATCACCGACCCGAAGAATCCTTCCGTGGGTTACTTTGCGTGGTCATTCAGCACGGATGGCAAGCCGCGCTCGACGGGGGCCGCGCCGGACGGCGAAGAGTACTACGTGATGGCGCTTTACTTTGCCGCGCATCGCTGGGGCAACGGGAAAGGCATTTATAACTACCAGGCCGAGGCGGACAAGATTCTGCGCGGGATGCGGCACCACCCGGTGCTGACGGGAACAGGCCCCTTCCGGATTCACCCCGAGGATGCGCCGTTTACCATGCCGGATCATCCCTGGCCGAGCCCCAACAACAAGAATCAGGAGCGCGAGCGGGAGGCGGCCGCGGCCGCCGGCAAGGCCGTGCCTGCGCCGCCAAGGTTCATGTTTGGGCGAGGGCCGCGCACTGAGACGATCGGGCCGATGGTGGACGAGGATCATTTCATGATCCGGTTTGTGGCGAATGTGGGGGACGTATCGACAGATGCGAGCTATCATCTGCCGGCATTCTATGAGTTGTGGGCGCGCTGGGGCCCCGTGGAGGACCGCGCGTTCTGGGCCAAGGCGGCGGATGTGAGCCGGAAGTTTTTCAACCAGGTCACCGGCCCGGAGACGGGACTTACGCCGGACCGGAGCAATTTTGATGGGACGGCGATTATGGGCTGGGATAGAAAGCCGACGCCGTTCGCTTCGGACTCGTGGCGGAGCGTGAGCAACTGGAGCGTGGATTACTCGTGGTGGCGGAAGGACGCGCGGGAGACGGAGCTGAGCGAACGGTTGCAGAAATTCCTTTACAGCGAGGGAATCGATAAGTTTGCCGATCACTACACGCTGGATGGAAAGCCGCTGTCAACGGGGCACTCGACGGGGATGGCCGCGGCGGCCGCAGTGGGGAGTTTTGCGGCGACACCGGGACCGACGGCAAAGGCGTTTGTGGAAACGTTATGGAATACGCCGGTTCCCTCCGGCGAATATCGCTACTACGACGGGATGCTCTACCTGATGAGCATGATGCACTGCAGCGGGAACTTCAGGATTATCGAATAGAGTGAGGGGCGGCGCGCCTTCCGAGGACTCGGCATCAGGAGCTGCCCGCCTGCTTATTCGCGGGTCAAGTTCGTTCCAAGCAGCGACGGGGTGAGGGATTGGCGGGCGGAGAAGGACGGAAAATCGTTCGGTTAGCTTTGCCACTCGAGCAAAATCAGAGTATACGTGCCCTTGTTGAGATCCTTGAAGGTGGCTTTTACTTCCACCCCACGGACGAAGACCTGTCCGCGGGGACCCCGGAAATGAAAAAGCCACTTGACGGGGTTGCTTCCAAATATAGCTACTCTGATTTTGCTGTAGCGCGGCTCAGGCCCTATCGGCGACAATCTTTCTGCTATGAAAAAACTTACTCGCCGCAATTTTCTGCTCTCCGCCTCGGCTGTGACGCTGGCCACGACGGCTTCGCCTTCACTTTTTGCCTTGCCAGGCCGCCAGAGGATCTTCGTCGCCTCCAATACGCCGGATGGGATTCTGGCCTACGACTGGGATCAGGCCAGCGGCGAACTGGCGGCCGCGGGCGTCGCCGCTAAGATTGCCAACGTCGCCTGGATCACCTACTCATCGGAACGGCAGTATCTCTTTGCCACCTCGGATGTCCACGGCTTCAACGGCAAGGAGACGGGGGCGGTGGCCAGCTTCAGGGCGGCAAGGGGCGAGCTGCATCCGCTCTCGGAGCAGAATTCGGCCGGCGTGGGCACCTGCCACCTGGCGCTGGACCATTCGGGGCGCGTGCTGGTGGTGGCCGACTATACCAGCGGCAGCGCGGCCAGCTATCTGGTCAACGCGGGCAAGATCGGACCCATGGCGTGGAGCGAGCACTACACCGGCCACGGCCCCAACCTGAGCCGCCAGGAGCACGCCCACGCGCACTTCGCCGCCTTCTCGCTCGACAACCGCTTCGTCTACATCAATGATCTGGGCAACGATTGCATTCACATTTACAGCCTGAACGCGACGACGGCCGAGCTGACTCCGGCGGGCCTGTACACGGCGCGTCCGGGAGCGGGGCCGCGGACGCTACACTTTCACTCCAACTGGCATACAGCGTATTCAGTGAACGAGCTGGATTCGACGGTGGACGTGCTGAAGTGGAGTCGCATCAACGGCAGCCTGACTCTGGTCAAACGGGTTGAACTATTGCCGGAGGGCTATCACGGACCGACGCGGGCCTGCGACACAATCATCACTCGCAACGGAAGGTTCGTTTATTTTGCCAACCGCGACAATGATTTTCTGATGAGCTTCCATGCCAATCCGGTGACTGGCCAGTTGACTGCCATCGGACGCACGCCCTGCGGCGGCAAGTGTCCACGCAACTTTGTGCTCGACCCCACGGAGCGCTGGATGCTGGTGGCCAATCAGGACTCGAATCTGATCAGCGTCTTCCGGCGCGATTTGCTGACCGGCGAGCTGGCCACGGAGGGAAAGAGCTTTGCGGCTGCTGCGCCGATGCGGATTCTATTCTAGGGAGTAGAAGCTCGAATCTTTACGCGCTTATCATGGCGGAGCTGACAACTTCGGCCAGTACCTCAGCCGCTACCGCTTCATCGGCCGGCTCGGCCGCCACCGGCACGTGAGCCAGCTCCCAGGCCGAGCGGTCCTTGAGCAGACGCGAGACGAGGGCGGTGTGCATGGCATGTCCGGCGCGCTCGGCCACCACGTGGCCTTCGATGCGGCGGCCGGCCAGCGCCAGATCGCCGATCAGGTCGAGGATTTTATGGCGCACATACTCGTCGTTGAAGCGCAGCGGTCCGTTCATTGGCCCGGCCACACCCAGAATGATGATGCTCTCCGGACCGGCGCCGCGGATCAGTCCCATGTCGCGCATTTTCTGCTCGTCAGCCTTGTAGCCGAAGGTGCGCGCCGAGGCGATGAATGTGCCGTAGGTCTCGGCAGCCAGATCGATACGGGCGCTCTGCTGGCCGACGGGCGCGGGAAAGTCGATAGCGTACTCGATGCTGTAGCCGGAGCCGGGATAGACGCCGATGAACTTGTTCCCCTCGCGCACCTCGACCGGGCGCAGCACGCGGATGGTCTCGCGGCGGCGGCGCTGGTGACGGATGCCCACTCTCAGGAAGGCCTCGACGTAAGGCAGGGCGCTGCCGTCCAGGATAGGCAACTCCAGATTGTCCAGTTCCACGATCACGTTGTCCACGCCCATGCCGATGAGAGCTGAGAGCAGATGCTCCGTGGTCGAGATCAGAACGCCCTGGCGCATCAAGCTGGTGGCATAGCTCACCTTGGCCACGTAGCGGCCGGTAGCGGGAATCTCAAAGTTGTCCAGATCGATGCGGCGGAAGACGATGCCCGAGCCAGCCGGGGCGGGCAGCATGCGCAGGCGCACCGGCGCGCCGGAGTGCAGACCCACCCCGCTGAACTCCAGGGGCGCGGCAATCGTCTGCTCCAGATGCGCGGGACTCAGGTGCGCGTGATTGGCCAAAATTCCCTCTTTCACGGCAAAGAAAACCGTACGCAATGGTTAGATTAGACGACCGGGGCTATCCCCGTCCTGTGGCATTTTTGACACACTTTGCGCCGATTCAGTCATTTTCTGAGCAGGGATTGATTACCTGAACAGGAGCCAGACGCAACAAAAAGCCCAGCCGGCGGGCTGGGCTTTTTGGCCTGGAAGAACAGCAGCCTCTACGGGGTAACCGACTGAGTCGAATGGTTGCCGTGAGGAACAGTAACAACGGCGGTGGGATTTGCTCCGGTGGGATAAGGCGAGGCCTGGGTGGCTTTCAGCGTGCCGGCGATTGGGTCCAGGCGGAATCCGGAGAGGGAGTTGCCCAGGTAGTTGGCGGTATAGACAAACCGGCCCAGCGCCGCGTCGACTACGACGGCCACCGGCTGGGTGTCCGTCGAGTCGATGGGTGAACCGGTGACGTTCACCGTGCCCGAGGGAGCCCCGTTAGCCAGGGTAATGGCGTAAGGCGTGACCGAGGAATCCAGCGAGTTGGTGACATAGATGAACTTGCCGCGCGGATCGATGGTGACCGCAGAGGGCTCGTTTCCTGTCCTGAAGGGACCGGAGGTCAGGAAGCTCAACGAGCTGCCGCCGTCCAGAATGGCGTAGGCGATCAGCTGGTTGGCGGCGTAATCCGTGACGTAAAGATAGGTGTTGACGGGCGTAGCGTCGAGGGCCGTGGGCTTGATGCCGGCTTCATAGGGATTGGCGAGCGGGGTCAAAGCGCCGCCCGATCCGACCATGAAACCAAAGATCCAGCCAGGGTTGACGAGGGTGTTGGTTACTCCGTTGGGATTGTAAACCGATTGGTCATAGGCCGAAACATAAACGGCTGCATTGCTTTCGAGCACGGTAACCCCGGTGGGAACTATGATATCTCCGCTATATTTGGCATACGAGCCGTAGAGACTGAGAGTTTGGGCGGAGGCCACGGAGCCGATGACGCCGGAAGAAAGCGAATACTCGGTCAGCGTTGCGCCGCCGGAGCAGCTCAGCGTGGGATACGCGGTACCGGTGACAGGGGTGCAAGACACCACATACAGATAGGTGCCGGCCGTATTCACGGCCATGGCAATGGGAGTAGTGGCCAGCGTGACCGAATCCTTGGAGGTTAGCACGCCGTCGATGCTTATGGCGAAATGGACGATGGAGCGGTTTCCCGCATTGGCGGCGTAAAGATGCGCATAGTCGGCGGTAACAGCCATGGCGATCGGGTTCACACCGCCCGAGGACACGGGGGAATTTACCGTGCGCAAAGCGCCGGACTGGGAGTCCACCGCGTAAGTCTCGATCTGCCCGGCGCTGGATGTCCCGGAGCCGGCGGAACAGGCCACGAAGACATAGTCGATGGTGGTAATCGCGCAGGCAGAGAAGAATGTGGCCACTAGAAGGCCGATGGAAGAGACCAGTAAGAGCTGGCTCAATTTGTTGAACTTCATGCGCTTCCTTCGTCGTGGGCTGGTCAGATGCAAGCCCATGGAGAACTGGTTATGTTTCCCCGTATGCATTGTAAAAGCCCGGTACGGGGTATTACTAGAGTGCCCGGCAGAGGGCTGTTGCCGCGATTATTGCGTCGTGCTGCCGTGCGGAACCGCGGCTACGGCCGTCGGCAGGGCGTTGGTCTTGTAAGGCGAAAGCTGCGTGTTAGTGAGCGTGCCGGCGGTGGCGCTCAACTCAAAGTCGGAGACCGAGCCGTTGGTCCCGCCGGGCGTGAAGTTGGCGGTGAAAAGAAAGTGGTGGGTCGATGGGTCGATACCGATGGCCACCGGCTGAAGGCCCGCGGCGTAGGTGCCGATGCTGGTGAGCGCCCCGTTGCCACCGATTGAATACGCGCTTACCGTGCCGTCAACCTGATTGGTCACGTAGGCATACGGATAGATGGAATCGACAACGATGGCGGTGGGATGATTGCCGGTTGGAGTATCACTGATTTTAGCCAGTGCCCCGGATGCGATCGAGTAACTAACCACAATGCCGTTGGTGGCATCCGTCACGTAAACGTAGGTACTGGTGGAATCGCTGGCGACCGCCGAGGGACGAATGCCAAGTCCATTACCACCAACTCCCATATCATGTGGCACGCCGCCATTGAGGGGCGTGAGCGCGCCGCTGGATCCGATGGAAAAACCAAAGACGTAACCAACGTTGGGCGTAACCGAAGCGTCATAGGCTGCAACGAAGAGGTCCGCCCCCGATTTCAGGATGTTGATCGCGGTCGGCACGATGATATGGCTGGGAGTGCTGGGCAGGGTCAACGGCCAGTAGTCCGCGCCTATGCTTGTATTGACGACCGGCGGCCCCGGCGCGCCGCTGAGGGTTGGGTTGGAACCGGTTCCGGAGGCGGGCAGAAGGGGAAAGACACCTACCGAGCCCGGACACGGATCCGCGTTGGAGCAGGCGGGCAGAGGCTCGTAAGTGTCCACGACAAACAGGTAGTTCCCGTTCACGGCTATGGCCAGCGGATAAATGCCGGGCGTGTTAACGGTGTTCTGCGGATAAAGCTTGCCGTCGCTGCCGATCATAAACTGAACGATGGTATTGTCGTCCTGATTGACCACGTAGAGATTGGCGTTGTCGGAGGAGACGGCTTCGGCCACCGGATTGCGCCCGCCCGAGGGAAAGGGCGAGGCGGGAATCTGGCGCATATAGCCGGAGACCGAGTTGATCTCGAAGACGTCGATCTCGCCATAGTTATTGGTGCCCGCGGCCTTGGCGCTGGCCACGTAGACAAAATCCACGGTATTCGTACCGCAAGCGGTGATTAGACCCGCCGCCAGGATGCTGGCCGCGGAGACCAGCAGAAGCTGGCTCGATTTGTTGAACTTCATGCGCATCTTTCGTCAGTGGGCCAACCGCTCCGGCCCCTAAAAAATCAGGTTTGGAATCGAACCCCCGGGCGTCCCGGAAAACCATCGCGCCCGGAAATTCGGCTGCGTTCTTGAAGACTGCGGGTCAGTCATTGTCATGCATTGCCTGGAACGGGGACCATCCTCCGCTCCGGCCGCATCTGCATCAAGCAACGGATCAACTGGTGCGCCCATCCACCAGACACCAGGTGGGCGGACCGGACAGCGTGTATAGCGCAGGCGCCTTCGTCGACTGCGTAAGCGGGATTAGATTTCCGGCGTTTTCGTCGATCGACTGTGCGGTTACGCTTGAATCGTTAAAGTTGGCCGTATAGAAGTACTGATTCGAGGGATCCTCGACCAGGCACTGCGGTCCGGCCCCGGTGCCAAAGCCAATAGGCGTGCCGGCCATTTCGGTGGGCTGAAACGGATTATTGAGCACGTAGCCGGCAAGTCCGCTTTGCGCTGTTCCCGTGCCGGTGATGTTGTTCCCCTCGTTGGCCACGTAGATCCACTTGCCCTTGTTTTCCAGTATTGCGTAAATGGGGTAGGACTGATTCGGGTCATCGGGAATGGGTCCGCTGGTAGCCGCCAGCAACGAGCCATTACTGCCTAGCGTATAAGGCAACATCTGGCTGGATGCATTGGTGGGATTGGGGCTGGGCGCTTCGTTATCCAGCACAAAGACGTAACTGCCCATGTTCACGATGGCGGTTCCCTGGCTGATGTTGAGCGTATTGGAGCTGTTCTGGGTCACAGCCAACTGCCCGTTGGTGGGATTGTAGCTGTACGGAAAGACGGTTGCGCCACCGGTGTAAGGATAAGAGGTATTGGCGGTGGTGCTGCTCGCGTTCAATGTGAGGACGTTTCCGGTGAACATCAAAAAGTCAACGGGATTGGAGGGAACCGGGAAGTAGGTCAGCGGCGAGCTGCCGCCGGCCTCGGTCACCTGGGTATTGACGACCAGTTGCAGCCGTCCGGTGGTTGAATTGACCTGAAAGGCGGTAATGTCGCCGCAGGCTGTTGCGCCGGTCAGGGCCGCGGCGCAGTTCGGGTTTTGATTCGTTGTGCTGTTAGACGGCTTGCCGTTGATCATGGAATCGTGTTCCAGCACGTAAATGTAGTTTCCCGCGCTGTCGGTGATCATGCGGAAGGGATTCAAGCCCTGGGTGTAGAAGGTCTCCTGCGGCGTGAGGATGCCGTTGGCGCCGATGGCAAACTGCGTGATGTTGGAGTTCTGGCAGGGATACTGCGTTGTGCAGATGAAGCTGCCCGCCGGGTTGGAGCTTACGCCCCGGTTCAAAACATAGAGAAAGCGACTGCCGGTGAGCAGCACGGCCCGAACCGGGTTGGCGCCGCCGGAGGAGATAGGCAGACCGTGGATGGGCGTTAGCTTACCCGTATTGTGATCGATCTTGAAACCGGAGATGATGCCGCTGCCAGAGGTCTCAGCTGTCACCGTTCCCGTCACATACAAATAGCCGACCGAATAATCCTGAATGCAAGACGTAACGCTGAAAATGACGCCCGCCGAAAGGGCGCTCATCAGAAGGGCCTTGCCTAATTTCTTGAACTTCATGCGATTCCTTCATCCTGGTCAGGCGTACGCCGCCAAGTTTGCTAGTTCCACAGCATAGCTGGGTTGGGACGGGTCCCTGTTGCATTGTAAAAGCCCAGGGTGGGTTATGCCTAGTTTTGGCCAAAGACTGGCCAAAACAACACATTTTCCCTGGCCGTGCCGCCTCGGCAGAGGCTGAAGCCCCCGCCTTTCGGTATCGCCCGGCCCGGTTTTATGCCCCAGGGCGTAGATTTTGACTCCTGGACGGCTGGAAACGTCACCGCGCAAGCGCGGGATAGCGATCTCCGCGGTTGGTTAACCCGGTCCTGGAGCTTCCGGCTGGGGGCTTTCGACCCCTGGCCCGAAATTGCAGCCTGAACATGCCACAATTCCGGACCAGGGGCAAATGCCCGCTCCTCGAGCGAAACCAGAGTAACCGTGCTCCTTCTGAGAATGTTCAAGGTGGCTTTTTCTTGAGGAAAAAGCCACTTGGCGGCATTGCTTTCGGGATACAGCTACTCTGGTTTCGCTGTAGCCTACCAGACCCGGCAGGAAGTCGCAGGATACATGGGCTGACCCTTGGTGCAGCCAAAGGCTTTGCCGAATTGGTCGAAGTTCTGCACCGAGCCGTTGACGCGCCAGCGGCCGGGCGAGTGTGGATCCACGAGCGCTGCCTGACGAGACGACTGCTCGGTCTGGTTCTGGCACCACACCTGGGCAAATCCCAGGAAGTAGCGCTGCGCCTCGGTGTAGCCATCGATCTTGTCGTCAACGCTCTTGCCCTGGCTGGCGAGCGTGTCCAGCAGCGCCATGTAAGCGATGCGCAAGCCGCCGTTGTCGGCCGTGTTCTCTCCCAGGGTGAGCTTGCCGTTCAGCTTCTGCGCGGGAACGTCGTCATGCGCCGCTGCCGCTTCAAAGCCGCTGTATTCGTTGGCCACGCAATCGGTCCGCTCGGTGAAGGCCTTGCGGTCCTCGGCCGTCTGCCATTCGCGCAGGTTGCCCTTGCCGTCGTACTTTGATCCCTCGTCGTCGAAGCCGTGCGTCATCTCGTGGCCGATCACCACGCCGATGCCGCCGAAGTTGACCGCCGGATCGATGGTGAAGTCAAAGAACGGGGGCTGCAGGATGCCGGCCGGGAAGTTGATGTCGTTGAAGGAGGGATCGTAATAGGCGTTGACCGTGGGCGGCGTCATGCCCCACTCTTTTTCGTCCACCGGCTTGCCCAGGTGATCCAGATTCCAGTTACGCTCAAAGACCGCGTTGCGGCGCAGGTTGCCCATCAGGTCATCGCGTTCCACCTTCAGCGCCGAGTAGTCTCGCCACTTCTCCGGGTAGCCGATCTTGTTGCGGATCATCGCCAGCTTCTCTTCCGCCGCGTTCTTGGTGGCGTCGCTCATCCAGGGCAGGGTCTTGATGTCGTCGCCCAGGCTCTTTTCGAGGGCGGCCACCAGCTTGTCCATGCTCTCCTTGGCCGCGGGAGGGAAGTTCTTCTTCACCCAGTCCTGGCCCACCGCCTCGCCCAATGCGCGGTCGGTCATGCTGGTGCACTGCTTCCAGCGCGGCGTCGGTTCTTTCTGTCCGTTGAGGGTCTTGCCGAAGAAGGCGAAGTTCTCGTCGAAGAAGGCTTTGGGCATGTTCTGGGCCGCCCCGTGCAGTGTGTGCCAGCGGAAGTACGACTTCCAGGCCTCAACAGGCTCCTTGGCGATCAGCTCCTCCAGGCCCTTGAAGAAGTCAGGCGTGGCCACGTTCAGCGTGTCGAAAGGCCTCACCTTCACGTCTTTGTAATACACCGAGAAATCGAAATCCGGGGCCAGCTTCTGGAATTCGGCCACCGTGTAGATGTGGTAGCGGTTTGCCGGATCGCGCAGGTCGGTGCGGCTGGTCGAGACCTGGGCCAGCGCGGTTTCAATCTCCATAACCGCAGCGGCTTCCCTGGCTGCCTGTTCCGGCGTGTCGCCGGCCAGAGTGAACATTTTGGTTATGTGTTCGACGTACTGCTTGCGGATCCCCTGGAAGCGCTTGTTATCCACGATGTAGTAATCGCGGTCGGGCAGCGAAAGCCCGCCCTGAAAAATGCCGGCAATCTGCTTGGAGGAGTCCTTGTCGTCCTGCTCTACGCCGAAGCGGAAGATCGGCGCCGCATTGCCTTCCGCCGCCAGTTCGCCTACCAGCGTGGCCAGCTTGTGGGTGTCCTTGAGAGCGGCGATGCGCTTGAAGGCTGGTTCGAGCGGCTGAATGCCCTTCTGCTCCACCAGGCCGGTGTTCATGCAGGCGGCAAAGTAATCACCGTATTGCTTCTCCAGAGCGCTTGTGGGTTTCGCGGCCGCGGCATCCAGCTCCTGCCACAGCAGATAGCGGTTGCGTTCTTGCAGCAACGAGAAGGAGCGCGACCAGCGCACTTGATCACCGGGAATTGGATTGCTCTTGACCCAGTTGCCGCAGGCGTACTGATAAAAATCCGTGCAGGGATCGGCGGTCTTGTCGATGGCCGCCAGATCGAAGCTTTTCACGGCGATGGGCGGCGCGGGCTTCGAGGCGTCGGCGGGAGGGGTGGTTTGTGCCAGGGCGGTTCCGCCCAGCAGTATCAGAATCGGTGCAAATCGAAAGCAGTTCATGAATATCCTCTTGGAGATAAGGTCAACCGGCCGGGACCATCGGCGCGGAAAACGCGCTCGGGCGAAGGCCAGGATCAAATTCAGAGCAGCCAATGCGCGCAGACTGCTACGCCTAAAAGGCTATCACTTTTAGCTAAGAGTGATGAAGGCAGCGCATTTCCCCGTTCCGAAATGACGACCCCGGGGCGGGTATATTTGCTACACTCCGCTAACGGCTCTTTTTGGAGGTTTGCAAATGATCAAACGGCATTCTCTTCTCCTGGTGCTGGTGTTCGTCATTGGCGCGGTTACGCTCTCTGCCCAGCCGGCCCCCAAGCCCGCGCGCACTCTGGTTCGCGCCGGCCACCTGCTCGATGTGAAGACCGGCAAACTGCTCGACAACCAGACGCTGGTAGTTGTGGGCGACACCATCCAATCCATCGTGCCCAGCGCCCAAGTGCCCGCGCAATCCGGCGATACGGTGATCGATCTCAGCGGCCTGACGGTGCTGCCCGGCCTAATCGACGTGCATACTCACCTGACGATGGACACCAACTTCGATCCCTATCACGCGCTGCAGGAAACCGACGCCAAGGAGGCCATCAACGGGGTGGTGAACGCCCGCGCCACGATGCTGGCCGGCATTACTTCAGTGCGCAATGTGGGGGCCGGAGGCTACACCGATGTGGACCTGCGCGACGCCATCAACTCCGGCCAGATTCCGGGGCCGCACATGCAGGTAAGCGGGCCGGCATTGAGCATCACCGGCGGCCATTGTGACGACAACCTGCTGCCCTTCAAATTCCACGCGACAGGCGACGGCGTGGCCGACGGCATTGGCGCCGTGCAACACCAGGTGCGGCAGAACATCAAATACGGAGTGGATTTGATCAAGATCTGCGCCACCGGCGGCGTCTTGTCCAAAGGCGACGATCCCCAGGCCGCGCAGTACACCCTGGAAGAGATGCGCGCCATTGTGGCCGACGCCCACCGCCTTGGCCGCAGAGTGGCCGCTCACGCCCACGGAGCCCAGGGAATTCTGTGGGCCAGCATGGCCGGCGTCGATTCGGTGGAGCACGGCAGCTACATCAACGATGAAGGCATCGCCGAGCTGAAGAAGAACGGCACCTATCTGGTACCGACGCTCTACCTGGAAGACTGGATGGTGGAGAACGGCCACCTGCCGCCCTATTCGCACAAAAAGATGGTGGAGATCAGCGCCGTGGCCAAAGGCAACATCAAGCGCGCCATGGAGACCGGCGTGAAGATCGCCATGGGCACTGACGCCGCCGTCTATCCGCACGGGTTAAACGCGCATGAACTGGACGTCTACGTTAACCAGCTCGGGATGGCCCCGCTGGCCGCGCTGCAAACCGCCACCATCAACGCCGCCGACCTGATGGGCTGGAGCGCCAGGACCGGCACTCTGGAAGCCGGTAAATGGGCCGACATCATCGCTGTCGAGAAAAATCCACTCGACGATGTGCGCACCTTGCAGAATGTGAAGTTCGTGATGAAGGCGGGAGTGGTCTACAAGAACGACGTGAAATAAGGCTCTTCGCTGGGCTGTTTGACAAACGTACAGGAAAGCTGTACGATTGTCTTTAGGGGACAATCCTATGGCCGTCGAAACTACCTACACCGCGTTGCGCGAAAAGCTTGCCGGTTATCTCGACCAGGTAACGGACGATCGTGAAGTAGTGATTGTCCGACGTCGTGGCGCACGCGACGTAGCCATGGTTCCTGCCGATGAACTGTCGAGCCTGATGGAAACAGCGCACCTGCTGCGATCACCGAAGAATGCGCAGAGGTTGTTTGAGTCTTTGCGCGAACTGGAGCAGGGCCGCGGAGAAGTGATGACCCTGGAAGAACTTCGTCATTCGGTCGGCTTGGACAAGGCAAGCTGATCAAATCCCATGAGTAAGCCAACTGATCATGTCGCGGTAATCTCAAGCAAGTTTCGAGACGATTTGCGGTTCTGGATCGAGACGGACCGCAAAGTCGCTCTCCGTGTCCTTGACTTGATGGCCGCTATCCTCGCCGATCCATTTGATGGCATCGGCAAGCCGGAGCCGCTCAAGCACGAGCTGGCCGGTTGCTGGAGCCGCCGCATTACACAGGAGCATCGGCTTGTCTACCGCGTAATCGCGGATCGGGTTGAGTATGTGCAGGCGCGGTATCACTACGAGTAGAGCAAGAACTAATTCATTGCGCTAATCCCACGCTGAATCAGCTTTCGCTTGCAAACCGTGGATGCGCCCTGCCACACTAAAAGCGTGGCCACCCAAACCATTGTCATCCTCGATTTCGGTTCGCAGTATACGCAACTGATTGCGCGGCGCATTCGCGAGCAGAATGTCTTTTCCGTAGTGCTGCCCTGCACCGCGCCTCTCGCAGAGATTAAGGCGCTCCAGCCGCTGGGCCTCATCCTATCCGGCGGGCCGTCGTCGGTTTACGATGCAGACGCGCCCGCCGCCGACCCCAAGTTGCTCGAACTCGGCGTGCCCGTGCTGGGCATCTGCTATGGGCTACACTTCATCGTGCACCATCTGGGCGGCAAGGTACGCTCCGGCATCAAGCGCGAATACGGCCATGCCGAAGTGACGATTGAAGAAGACGCATCACCTTTGTTTTCCGGGCTGCCGGCGACCCTGGCCGTCTGGATGAGCCACGGAGACGAGGCGCTGGAGCTGCCAACGGGCTTCAAACGTATTGCCATTTCCGCCAATGCGTTGGCGGGAATCGAAGATGCCCGGCGCCGCATCTGGGCTGTGCAGTTTCACCCCGAGGTGCATCACACGCCGCTGGGTCCGCAACTCATCAAAAATTTTCTCTTCCAGATCTGCGGCGCGCGCGGCGACTGGACTCCGGCGCACTTCATCGAGACCACCGTAGCCGCGATCCGCGAGAAGGTCGGCAAGGGCCACGTCATCTGCGGCCTCTCCGGCGGCGTGGACTCATCGGTGGCGGCGGTGCTGGTGCATCGGGCCATCGGCAGCCAGCTCACCTGCATCTTCGTCAACAACGGCGTCCTGCGCAAGAACGAATTTCAAAACGTCCAGAAGAATCTGCGCGAGCGTCTGGGCCTGAATATCGTCGCCGTGGACGCGAGCCAACGCTTCATGGCGCAACTGGCCGGGGTCATCGACCCGGAGACCAAGCGCAAGAGAATCGGCGCGGAGTTCATCGCCGTCTTCGACGACGAGGCCACGCGTATCGCCAAAGAAACCGGTGGAGTGGACTGGCTGGTGCAGGGCACGCTCTACCCCGACGTAATCGAATCCAGCAGCGTGAAAGGCCCCAGCCAGACCATCAAGAGCCACCACAACGTGGGCGGGCTGCCGCTGGGCATGAAGCTCAAGCTGATCGAGCCATTGCGCGACCTGTTCAAAGATGAAGTCCGTCGCATCGGCCGCGACCTTCAGATGCCGGAAGAAATTCTTGGCCGCCAGCCGTTTCCCGGTCCCGGCCTCGCTGTACGCATCCTGGGCGAAGTCACACCGGAACGTGTGGCGCTGCTTCAAGAGGCCGACGAGATTGTCGTTTCCGAGATCAAAGCCGCCGGGCTGTATTCGTCCATCTGGCAGAGCTTTGCCGTGCTGCTGCCGGTGATGAGCGTGGGCGTGATGGGCGACCAGCGCACATACGCCTACACCGCCGCCATCCGCGCCGTGCATTCGGAGGACGGCATGACCGCCGACTGGACTCCCCTGCCCTACGAGGTGCTCAAGCGCATCAGCAGCCGCATCGTCAACGAAGTGCGCGGCATCAACCGCGTGGTCTACGACATCACCAGCAAGCCCCCCGGCACGATTGAGTGGGAGTGACTAGCCTACAGGCGGGCGTAAGACTAGCCGTCCAGGAAGCTGGTGCGGAAAGCACGGGCGGGCGTGACTGCCGCACGATTTTTGCACGTTTTGTCATATTTTATAAAATTCAATCCAATTCAAACTGGATGTTCCGGTGGAGTTGATTCGCAACTGAACCTTGCCCACAGGCGCTCACAACGTCCCGGCCATCTTGTAATTCTGATATGAAACATCAAACAAAGTGTGACGAACGGTGCGGGTTTTAGTTGAATCATCGGCATTGGGAACCACCTCCAAAGCCGTTATGCTGACACGGGGAAGCAGATATGCCTTGCCGTCTATGACTACCGGGCCATAATCGATCCGCCTGTTTTCCATGGTAACGAAGTCCGTTGGCTTCATCTCAGCATGGGTGATGACACGAACCACAATGCCGGTATTCGGAATGATAAAAAATTCGCCGTGGTATCCGACGACCTTGTTAAATGTATTCCATGTGCTGACTGACTGGATGGCCCCGACCCTCAACGACAATGTGATCTTATCTTCAGTTTCGGTCTTTGGAAAGCAGCAATAACTCACATCGATGTGGGAATTTTTCTTCTCCACGGCGAAGGAAAATACCGCGGTCTGCCTGCCATCAACCATCTGCCAGCGCAGCCAGCTGATTGTACCCGAGGATGAGGCTTCAAGAAAGATAGCGCCCAGATTGGTCACCGGTTCGCCCTCTGAAATCTCTCCGTTCAAGCCCCACTTCGTCTTTGCCCTGGAAGCTGCGGCAGCCTCAACGCCTTTATCGGTTTCCACCTCGTCAACTTGCTTGCCGACCAGTTGGATCGGAGTAAGAAGCATATTGGAATTACGAAGTCCGATACTGTTTGTGGTTATGACCCGGTCCTCGAAGCGGAGCGTGGTTTTGGTAACCGATAGATGAGGATTCTGCATATATACCCTGGACGCGAAACTTGCTGCTTTATCCAGGATGGCTTTTTGTGCGGCGGCATCAGGCGCGGGATTAGCGGGGAGATCTGCAGCCGGAGGCGCAAGAAATGCGCTTTGTTCCTTCAGAATTTCAATCCGCACGCTGGAGAGCGGACCGGGAAGGTAACTATTCAGGCTGTTCGCTGTGCTGCCCGTCAGTTCTTCTTTCAGTTCAATCTCTTTGAGCCGGTCAGCTACCTCTGCGTCAGTCTTCTTTTGTTGCTGCAGCGAGCCCAGTAGATCTTTGAGTTGTTGGACAGAGATACTCTTGTTGGCCGCCCAGGCGGGCAAAGCCAGCATCAGAATTGCGAGAATCCATACAAACCGTTTCATACGCTTACTCCTCAGGAAAATTGAGTTGTCAGCGATTATACATATCTGCAGCCACGCCTGATTATGAAAAATAATCATATGAATATGAATTATGTCTCATTGCTGTTTTTCCAGCAGCAGCGTCACATCGACGACGTGGGTTTCGATATTTTTCGTCAGCTTGTATTTGCAGTTGGCGGAGGCAAAAGTTCGTCCCAGCGGAGTATTTCCCTGCGTGGAATAGTAGGTTCGAATCGCGCTTTCGCTGAAGACCGCACCCTCGGGCAGCTTCCAGGCAGCCAGCATCGCGGCGCGCAGGTCTTCAGCGCTGTTTAGAATGGTCAGCTTGCCCATGGTATAAACCGGTCCCGGCTGAACATCCAGTTTGTAATTAACGATGCCGGATGCGTCATCGTACTGGGGATGAGGCGTGACAACACAGTCCAGGTTGCCTTTGGATTTGTACTCTCCCGTGACATAGAGCAGGGCGGATCGAAGAGCGACTCCATTCTTGACGGACAACGTCTCAGACAAACCCGGAGACTTATATGACACGGCTCCGGCGGCTTTGTTGATTATCTCCGGCGTCAGCAGTTCGCCGGAGGGCAGATAGATGGAGCCCAGTTTGTAATGCCGCCCTTCCTCGATAGTCACGTGAAAGGGAACGTCGATGGTCTTGTTGCCGGCAACCGGATTGCCTGTTTGCTCAGCATGAACTTTGACTTTGGCGCAACCTTCATCGATGTAGAACGAGGTAAATGTACGCTCGATATAGCCTGCCGTATTTCCCGTTTCATATTTGAACTTCGTTGCGCGATCCGCGACAGATTTGAGTTTTTCCTGCATCTCCGGTGAAACGCCTTCTAGATAAATCTTGCCCACCAGCACCGGCATCTCGGTGATGGCGTAGTTGATGGCCGTGACTTGTTCCATCTTGGGGTCGGTATAGGGCGATGCCTTAACAGCGGCTTTGATGCCCTTGGCCGCAAGCATCTCTTCAAACGCTTTACGCACCTCTTCCGCCAGCCCTTTTTCGGCTGGCACTTTGCCGTGATAGAGCGGGATGCGCTCATGCAGCGCGGCATCCAGTTCCTTGCCCGGCGTGAGCGGCAGATTTTCCAGGCGCACGGGAAAAAGTTCGGTGTGTAAAACCAGCGTATAGACCAAGTCCACCCCGTCGAACCTGAAAGCGAGCTCCTCGAAGAGGCCGGTATCCATCAGCTTTTGCGAATGCTCCTTCATGTCGTCAAAGGCCAGAACCGCGCCCTTTTTCAGCCCCGCAGCGGCCATCAATTCCTCGTCAGAGTACTCCGGGGCGCCTTTAAACTGGATGGTCTTGGGCTGAAACTTCTGCGCGGCGGCAGGCTGGCTGGATGCGAGAACAAGAACGGACAGGAACAGGAAGAACGCGCGTTTCATGATAGGGCAAGATTAGCAAAACGGCGGCTGGGGCGGGAAAATAATTCGATTGCCGCTCCGCTACCGCTTCTCAATGCGCGCCGGCGGGCTGATAGTCCTTGTACTCGGAAGTAAACAGCGTGCGGCGGGTGGTGTACTTGCCCACGCCCGAATCGCCGTTGGGGACCACCTCGGTTTTGAGGATGGTTCTGACCGGCAGGACGCTAGTCCTGCCGATCAGAACCATCTAAACCGTCAAATCTGTCCGTCCCTTGGGAAAAGTCATATCAGACGGGTTCGCTGGCCCATTGAACCCGTCCTCCGGCTACAAGGCTGCAGGCTATTTCTGCGCGGCCCCGGCCAAGTGGTAGTCTGCGTAGCCGGCGACCAGATATGTCCGGCGCAGGATTGCTGCTTGAGGGTGGTCGCCGGCAACATTCAACTCAGTGTACGTGACGGAACTCACGGGGACAACATACACGTTGCCGTCAATCGTGGCCGTACCATAATCGATGCGCGTATCTTCCTGATCAACGAAGTCTGAAGTAGCAAGTTCCGCCTGCATCACGAGCCGCAATGTGTTTCCTGTGTCGGGATCGATGAAGAACTCGCCATGCAACCCCACGATCTTCTTGAAGGGCTTCATACCGTATCCGCCACTCCCATTGGTCGGGAAGCAACAGTAGTCAACGCCGTAGAGGGCGCTTTTTTTGTCCACCACGAAAGAAAAGACAGCAGTCTTGGCGCCGGAAATCGTCTCCCATCGCAACCAATGGATCTTGCCGCCCTCATCAGCCTTACGAAGAAACATGCTCAGGGCTGACCTCGTGTTATTCTCGGGCATCGGGCTCACGCGCGATAGTTTTGGGTCTGCTGTAGAAGCGGTAACCTTCTCAATCCCCTGGTTGATTTCTACGGTTTCCGTGTACCTGCTCGTCAGGTTCATGATCCTCACATTGCCCTGATCTCTCGTAAGGCCCTCCGCCCCAAAGGTATTCGCACGGCTGGTGTCGTTGACGTGCCCATAGTGAGAGATCACTTTCAATGCGGTCAGGTGGGGAATCTGCTGATCGTTTTTGGCCGCGAATCCAATGGCCTTGTCCAGGATGGCTTTTTGCGCGGCAGCATCCGGAGTGGGCAGGTCGGGCAGGTCGGAGGGTGGCGGCGCCAGCATGCAGCTGCGCGCCTCAAGGACGCTGATCTGCTCACTTGTGAGAGGGCCGGGGGAGGCAAACAGCAGGTTTGACTTTACGGCGGCGGTCAGTTCCTCGCTTAGTTCAATTCCTTTGATTCGCGCGGCTGCCTGTTCGTCGGTCATCTTGCCCTGCTGTATGGAAACCAGCAGATCCTTGAGTTGTTGCACAGTGATCTTATTATTGGCATTATTGGCCGCCTTATTGGCCGCCCACGCGGGCGCGGCCAGCATCAGCAATACGAGAATCCATCCGAATCGTTTCATCTTTCAGCTCCTGTAATAATAATAAATCAGCCGGGACGGCTGGCCCAATGAACCTGTCCTCCGGCGATAAACTGCAGACTATTTCTGTGCGGCCCCGGCCAGGCGGAAGTCTGTGTAGCCGGCGACCAGAAGAGTCCGGCGCAGTATGAATCCCTGATTGGAGTCGCCGCCAACATTCGTCTGAATGTGCGTGAAGGAACCCACCGGGAGGACATATACGTTGCCGTCAATTGTCGCCGTACCATAATCGATGCGCGTATCTTCCTGCTTAACAAAATCTGTAGGAGCAAATTCCGCTTGCATCACGAGCCGTAATGTGTTTCCTGTGTCGGGATCGATGAAGAACTCGCCATGCAACCCCACGATCTTCTTGAAGGGCGCCCAATCAGTGTCGATGGAATTCCTGGTCAGAAAGCAGCAGTAGTCAATGCTATAAAGTGCGATTTTCTTATCAACCTCGTAAGAAAAGACAGCGGTCTTGGCGCCGTTCATCGTCTGCCATCGCAACCAGTGGATCTTGCCGCTTTCATCGGCCTTACGCAGAATCATGTTCAGGGCCGGCCTCGTGCTTTTCTCGGCCATTGGACTCACACGCGTCAGATGCAGGTCAACTTTAGAAGCGGTAACCTTCTCAACCCCCTGGTCGATTTCCACGGTCTCCGTGTACCTGCTCGTCAGGCTCATGATCCTGCCATCGCCCTGGTCTCGGATTATGCCCGCCGATTGTAACTTATTTATGCCTCCCCCCCAACGGTTAAAGATGTTGTTATGCCCATAGTGAGCGACCACTTTCAACGCGGTCAGGCGGGGAATCTGCTGATCGTTTTTGGCCGCGAATGCAATGGCCTTGTCCAGGATGGCTTTTTGCGCGGCAGCATCCGGAGTGGGCAGGTCGGGCAGGTCGGAGGGTGGCGGCGCCAACATGGCGCTGCGCGCCTCAAGAACGCTGATTTGCTCACTTGTGAGAGAGCCGGGGGAGGCGAACAGCAGGTTTGACTTGACGGCGGCGGTCAGTTCCTCGCTGAGTTCCATTCCTCTGAGCTGGTCAGCTACCTGTTCGTCGGTCCTTTTGCCCTGCTGCATGGTAAACAGCAGATCCTTAAGTTGTTGTACGGTGATCTTATTACTGGCCGCCGAAGCGGGCGAGGCCAGCATCAGCAATACGAGAATCCACCCGAATCGTTTCATTAGCTCATACCTCTGCAAGATTAAGTTGCCGACAATTATATACACACAACTGACCCAGAGCACAACAAATAAATTCGCTTGAGCTTGACTCGATGGAGTGAATCTCTCTAAGGCGAAGACGCGCCCTGCACTAGATCGGCGTCCCCGATGGTGCGGCGGCGGAAAGGAATTTCTCCGCAGAAAGACAGTCTATGCGCCGGCAGCGGTTTTGCCGCGGAAGAACTCCAGAGACCTGCGCAGTCCTTCCTTTAGGGGAATCTTCGGCTCCCAGCCGAGCAGCTCACGGGCTTTGGAGATGTCCGGGCGGCGGCGGGTGGGGTCGTCCTCGGGCAAATCTACAAAGCGCAGTTCGCTCTTCGAGCCGGTTACTTCCAGCACGGCCCGGGCGCATTCCAGGATGGTGAACTCATCGGGATTGCCGAGGTTGACCGGCAGGTGTTCGCCGGAGCGGGACAGGCGCAGGATGCCTTCAATCAGGTCGTCCACATAACAAAAACTTCTTGTCTGGCTGCCGTCGCCGTAGATCGTCAACGGCTCGCCGCCGAGAGCCTGCATCATGAAGTTGGAGATGACCCGGCCGTCGCTGGGGTGCAGACGCGGGCCGTAGGTGTTGAAGATGCGCACCATGTGGGTGTTAACGCCGCGCGAGCGATGCCAGGCCATGACCATGGCCTCGGAAAAGCGCTTGGCCTCGTCGTAGACCGAGCGCGGGCCGACCGGATTCACGTTGCCCCAGTAACTCTCCCGTTGAGGATGCTCCAATGGGTCGCCATAGCACTCCGATGTCGAGGCGTGCAAATAGCCGGCGTTGTAGCGGGCGGCGATTTCCAGCGTGTTATCGACGCCGATGGAGCCCACCCGCAGGGTTTCGATGCCCAGGCGGAGATACTCCGGCGGACTGGCCGGAGAAGCAAAGTTGAAGACGTAATCCACCGGGCCGGGATCGAATGGCGTGCAGATGTCGCGTTCTTCAAAGCGAAAGCGCGGCTCAGCGGCCAAATGCGCAAGGTTCTCCCTGTCGCCGGTCGAGAGGTTATCCACGCCGATGACGGTGTGGCCCTCGCCCAGCAGACGGTCGGTGAGGTGTGAGCCAAGAAATCCTGCGGTCCCAGTGACTAGTACACGCATAGTCAATAGTTTATGCTCCTGAATACTTGAATAATACGTGAGCGGAGTTAGCTCCGCTAACACGCGCGAAGCGCGGCTAACCCCGCTGCTACACAATCATTTTGCGTGGCTTGCCTTGCTGCGCCAGGTAACTTGCCGGCCTGCCCACGCTTACATAGGTGAAGCCGTGATCGAGCATCTGCTGCGGCTTGTACAGATTGCGACCGTCAATCACGATGGGGAAGCGGACCACCTGGTTGAGGCGCACCAGATCCATCTCGGCAAACTCCTTCCAGTCGGTCAGGATCAATACCGCGTCGGCGTTCCTGGCTGCTTCGTAGATGTCCGCCGCATAGCGGATTTTCTCGCTGGGCGGCAGCTCCTCTTTGGCGCGCTCCATGGCTGCCGGATCGTAGGCCGTGATCAAGGCCCCAGCCTCCAGCAGTTTTCTGATCACGTGGATGGCCGGCGACTCGCGAATGTCATCGGTAGCGCCCTTGAATGCCAGGCCCAGGGCGGCCAGCCGCTTGCCGCGCAGGGTCCACAGCGCCGCCCGCACTTTATTGAAGAAGATATCTCTCTGGGTGTCGTTGACCTTGCGAATCTCGTCCAGTAACTGGAAATTCACTCCCTGTTGCTGCGCCACCCAGTGAAATGCGGCCACATCTTTCGGAAAACAGGACCCGCCATAGCCCAGGCCGGCGGAGAGAAATCTAGCGCCGATGCGGCTGTCCAGCCCCATGCCGGCGGAGATATCCTCGATGTCCGCGTCCACTGTCTCGGCCAGGTTGGCTACGGCGTTGATGAAGGAGATTTTCAGCGCCAGAAAGGCATTGGAGGCGTGCTTGATAATCTCCGCGCTTTGCGCCGATGTAACCAGCAGCCGGGCAGGGCATTGCATGGAGCAGGCTCCCGGAAGAGAATCCGGCTGAGAGTAATAGCTGCCCGCGGTGAGCGGCTCATAGATGCGCCGCAGCACCTCGGCGGAGCGCTCCGTGTTGGCCCCGACCACGATGCGGTCGGGATGCAGAAAGTCCATGACCGCCGTGCCTTCGCGCAGGAATTCCGGGTTGGAAACCACATCGAAGCTCTGCGGGTCTACGCCGCCGCGGTGCAGCACGCGCCGTATCCACTCGTTGGTGTACACCGGCACGGTGCTCTTTTCTACGATGACCTTGTAGCCGTTCATGGAGCGGGAAATCTCCGCCACCACCGCCTCAACATAGGAGAGGTCGGCGGCGCCGGTATCGCCCTGTGGCGTGCCTACGGCGATGAAGATAGCCTCGCTCTGTTCGACGGCCGCGCCCAGATTGGAGGTGAAGCTCACTCCGCGCCCGCCGTGCCGGGCCAGCAGCTCGGGCAAATAACGCTCATAGATAGGCACACCGCCGTCCCGCAGCGTCTTCACCTTGGTTTCGTCGTTGTCCACGCAGATAACCTGATGCCCGATTTCTGCAAAACATACGGCCGCCACGAGTCCCACGTATCCGGACCCGATCACACAGATGGAAACTGGCTTCGACATGCGTTTACGCTCTCTCCTAAGCAGAATCTCGTAGTGTGGCGACTGGGGATTCTCCGCATGCGGCAGATTCAAACTGCTGCCTGGCCCACATGCGGGACATCTACATGTAGGCTATTCGTTCGAGGGAGGATAGGGCAAGCAGCGACTCGACGTGAGGTATATGCGCAGGCAATACGGTCACGTTGGGTGAGTCCAGGTGCAGCCTGTACAGGATGGAGTTGACTCTCTGATACAGTGAGAGTGCAGCCAAATGGCCTGGCACGAGTTTTGTTTCCCTGGAGAAAAGGGGAAGACACTCATGGAAATCATTACCCAATTCGCCAACTCCGCATGGGCTCCCTTTCGCATCACGCCCTGGTTTGCCGAGCGGGTGTGGGGCTGCCGGGATCTCCATCCCTGGTATGACCGGGTTGTCGAAGATGGTGAACCTATAGGCGAGGCCTGGCTTACAGGGGACCAATGTGTTGTGGCCAGCGGCGCACACGCCGGCCAGACGCTGGGCGCGCTCTTTGCAGAGGCTCCCGAGGAGCTTCTGGGCGCGGCCGCGCGCCGGAATGAGGCTGCCGCACGCAGTAGTAAGGCTGCTCCATGCAGTATTGAGGCTGCCGCACGCAGTGCTTCGCCGCTGCTGATCAAGGTCATCTTTGCCAAAGAAAAACTCAGCGTCCAGGTGCATCCGGACGATCATATGGCGCAACAGAATGGCGAGCCGCGCGGCAAAACAGAGTGCTGGTATGTGTTGGATGCCGAGCCGGGCGCGCAGGTGGCCTGCGGGCTCAAGCTGGGCGTCACTCTGGACCAGGTCAAGGCCGGAATCGAGGCGGGCACGCTGGAAAACAGCTTGAATCTGCTCCCTGTGTCCCGCGGAGAGATGATCTTTGTGGATGCCGGTACGGTTCACTCCATCTGGCCAGGGTCGATTTTGCTGGAGACCCAGCAGAATTGCGACCTGACCTACCGGATGTACGACTACGGACGGGGGCGCCCGCTGCATATTCAGAAATCTCTCGAAGCCACGCGCCTCAAGACCCGCGCCGGTAAGATTCCGCCCAGAATATTGCCTGGCAGGACCCTGCTGATGGAGGGGGATTACTTTCGTGTTGAGCGCATTGAGGTAGCCGGCAGCAGGGCAAGCGCCAGCCTCCTCGGCCCGGCTCTGCCGGGTCAGGCCGAGCCGGAACCGGGGCTCCAGTACCTGTTTACGGCAGCAGGGACGGCACGGATTGCCGGAGCGCGCTTTGAGCCCCTGGAACTGCCCATGGGAAGCATCCTGGCCGTCCCCGCGGCTTCGCCGGAGTTTGTGGTGGAAGACCTGCTCGGGTTAAACTTAATTCGCATCACGCCATGTTGTCCTGTGCCAAACCAAGGTCGGGGGCTGCCGTAAACCCTTCCCTATTCAGGAGATGGATGTGCCGTCCTGAAACTAATCTCACCAGCCAGAAACACGCGTGGACCTTCATCTTGCATTTTCACAGCGAGGATGTACACTCAATCGATAGGACCTCTTCGGGCGAGGGCACACTGTAATTGCGGGCCTGCGATTATAAAGGAGATAAGGAGACGCGGAATGCGCTTGAAACTCTATCATGTGCCAACCCTAGCTGTACTATTCGTTTGCGCGGCGTGCCCCATACTTGCGCAAACCGTACCATCAGCATCAATACATGACGTGCCTTTGGCCATCGGCGCCGGCTTCTCTGGCTTTAACCCCGATGATGGCCACGGTCACATACTGGGCGGCACACTGTGGATCGACTATACCTTTCCCCGCATGCCGCATTATTTGAACGGAATCGGACTGGAAGCCGAGGGTCGCGACCTCAACTACGGCCGTTCGGCGACTCTTGTTCCGGCTCTGCGACAAGACATTGCCGCGGGAGGAGTCATTTATTCCTGGCCCCGCTACCGCAACTTCCGCCCTTACGGAAAATTCCTGATGGGATATGGCAATGCCGACGAGGAGGATACAAAAATTACTCCTCCTGGGTTTTGGACAGACTCCCGCACTATCACCTGCATGGGCGGAGGCTTGGAATTACGGGCTTATCGGGCTATCTGGTTACGGGCCGATTATGAATACCAAATCTGGCCCGATTTCTATAAACACCCTGCCTACGGCATTCCACCAGTTGCGGCGCCCGCTGGATTGCTCAATCCCCAGGGCTTTACCGTGGGCGCTATGTATCACTTTAACCACCCCCATCACCATTGAGGGCCTTGGGAGTATTCCGCGCCGGACGGCGCACTGGAATCTGCCGTAGTCTTGCCCGGGAGCGAACGCATCTCTGAGGCAATCTGGCCTTTTCGAGGACATGCCAGGCGGTCGTTTTCAAGCTGGAGATAGGTCTTGAGCGTAGCAATTATTACTGGATCCGCTGGATTGGTTGGTTCCGAAGCTGCTTCTTTCTTTGCGCGTCTCGGCTTTGAGGTTGTGGGTATCGAGAACGATATGCGCAGCCGGTTCTTTGGCGAAGAAGCCTCGACGCGGTGGAATCAGAAGCGCCTGCAAGAGGAGTTGGGGGCTTCCTACCGCTCGGAAAACTTCGACATCCGCGATTGGGAGCAGGTCAACCGCCTTTTCTCCTCTCTGGGAAAGAACGTCTCTCTGGTGATTCACACTGCTGCCCAACCTTCGCACGATTGGGCCGCGCGCGAGCCGCACACGGATTTCTCCGTCAACGCAACGGGCACGCTGAACATTCTGGAGGCCGCAAGGCAGCACTGTCCGGACGCGGCTTTTATCTTTACCTCGACCAACAAGGTCTATGGCGACACGCCCAACCGGCTGCCGCTGATCGAGCTGGAGACTCGCTGGGAGATCGATCCGAGCCACCCCTTCACCAAGGGAATCGACGAGAGCATGTCGATTGACCAAACCCTCCATAGCCTCTTTGGAGCCTCCAAAGTAGCTGCCGATGTGCTGGTTCAGGAGTACGGCAGATACTTCGGGATGAAGACCGCCTGCTTTCGCGGAGGCTGCCTGACCGGCCCCAATCACAGCGGGACCAAGCTGCATGGCTTCCTGGCTTATCTGATGCTCTGCGCGACGCTGGGCCAGGAATATACGGTCTATGGCTATGGCGGAAAACAGGTGCGCGACAATATTCACTGTTTCGATCTGATCAATTGCTTCCATGAGTTTTATCAGAAGCCGCGCAGCGGTGAAGTTTACAACATGGGCGGGGGCCGATTCAGCAATGCTTCCATGAAGGAAGCCATCGAGATGTGCGAGCGGATCGCTGGCCGCGCCATGAAGTGGACCTACACCGACGAAAACCGCATCGGCGATCACATCTGGTGGATCAGCGACACGGACAAGTTCAAGAGCCACTATCCCCACTGGAAGCAGAAATTCGACGTTGCCGGCATCCTGAAGGATATTTACGAAAAGAATGTCGAGCGCTGGAAGACCAAAGCCAAATGATAGATCGCGGCGCGGGCAATATTCTCGGCGTGCGGGTGTGCGCGGTGGACTATGAGTTTGCCGTGAACAGGATCATGGAGTGCGCCAGGATCGGACGGCGTTGCGCGGTGAGCGCGCTGGCCGTGCATGGCGTCATGACGGGGGCGCTCGACAGCGTTCACCGCTATCGCCTGAACCATCTCGATCTTGTGGTTCCGGACGGCCAGCCGGTCCGCTGGGCGCTCAACATTCTCCATGGGACTCGGCTTCCGGATACCGTGTCGGGACCAAAGTTGACGATTATGCTGTGCGAGGAGGCTGCGCGGCAAGGGGTTCCCGTCTATTTTTTCGGCAGCACCGAGAAGACCTTGGAGAAGCTGCTGAATCATCTTCGTCAAAGATTCCCCAGCCTGATCGTGGCAGGAGCCGAGCCATCCCGGTTTCGCACACTCAGTGAAGAAGAGCAACTGAACCTGGCAGAACGCATACGCAATTCGAAAGCGGGTATCCTGTTTGCCGGGCTGGGCTGTCCCCGGCAGGAGGTTTTTGCCTATGAGATGGGGAAACTTCTGCCCATGCCCATTCTGGCGGTTGGCGCGGCCTTCGATTATCACGCTGGCCTTCTGAAAGACACTCCGCGGTTTCTGGAGCGCATGGGTCTTTGCTGGTTGCATCGGTTGGCGCAGGAGCCCAGGCGCCTGTGGCGCCGGTATCTTGTCACCAACTCTCAGTTTTTGGCTTTATTCTTTGCCCAGTTGCTTCATCTGTGGAGGCCGGACCCGGAGCGCGCGGCAGAACCCGGCGCCGATATCAGGTTTGGCTGAAGTGCCCGTTTGTTACGCAGGCGCTTGTCTGCGTTCATGTATATTTTTCTGAGAGTTCCATATGTCATCCATTGAGGGAGGTGTAATCGATGGCTATTCGTGGTGCACATGTTCTGGTCTGCGGCGCCGGCGGCTTTATCGGCGGCCATCTGGTGAACTCGCTTTTTGCCGAGGGTGCGGCCAACGTTCGCGCGGTCGACATCAAGCCGTTCAACGAGTGGTATCAGAAGAATCCCGCGGCCGATAACCGGGTACTGGACCTGCAACTGCGCAACTCCTGCCTGGAGGCGGCCAAGGGCATGGACGGGATCTTCCAGCTGGCGGCCGACATGGGCGGCATGGGCTTTATTGAAAACAACAAGGCGCTGTGCATGCTCACCGTGCTCACCAGCACCCACATGCTGGTGGCGGCGCGCGATTGCGGCGTGAAGCGCCTGTTTTACTCTTCCTCGGCCTGCGTTTATAACGGCGACAAGCAAAAGTCCCCGGATGTGATTCCGCTGAAGGAAGAGGACGCCTACCCGGCCTTGCCCGAAGACGGCTATGGATGGGAGAAGCTGTTCACCGAGCGCATGTGCCGCCACTTCCACGAGGATTTCGGACTGGAGACCCGCATCGCCCGCTTTCACAACGTCTATGGACCGTACGGCACCTGGGATGGAGGCCGCGAGAAGGCACCGGCCGCCGTCAGCCGCAAAGTGCTCCAGGCCAAGCACTCCGGCAAGCACGAGATCGAAATCTGGGGCGACGGCCACCAGACCCGCAGCTTCATGTACATCGACGACTGCGTCAAGGGCGTTGTCGATATCTTCAAGAGCGACATACTGGACCCCATCAACCTCGGCTCCAGCGAGCTGGTGACCATCAACCAGCTGGTGGATATTGCCGAAGAGATTGCCGGCGTCAAGCTCAAGCGGAAGTACAACCTGAGCGCTCCCAAGGGCGTCAACGGCCGCAACAGCGACAACACGCTGATTAAGAAGCTGCTCGGCTGGGAGCCCTCCATCCGCCTGCGCGACGGCATGGAAAAGACCATGGCCTGGATCGAGAAAGAGATGCTCTCCGGAGCGGCCTCGAAATGATTTTTTTTGATACGCCCCGGCGCCTCTTGAGCCCAGATGCGTTTTCCCTTGCCGCGAACAGGAAATTTCCTGATTTGAGGGCGCCGGAATTTTCTATGCAGGCCGCTTCTTCCCGAAACCAGGCCGTTAGGAGCACAATCAATAACAGTATGAGCTTCCGATTTGAGATCAACCAGGAACTACGAGCTGCCGTGAACGCGGCCGCCGCCGACTGGACCAGCAACAACAAAGTCGCCCGCTTCTGGCGGAAGGACGCGAGTCTGTGGACTGGCAGCGGCGAGGAAAAATGGCTGGGCTGGCTGGACATTGTCGAAGGCCAGCAGAAGGAGTTGGCCGCTTATGCCGCGCTGGGCGCGGAGATCGAGACCGCCGACTTTCAGACAGTTTTACTGCTGGGCATGGGCGGCTCCAGTCTTTGCCCCGAGGTGCTGGCCGTGACCTTTGGCCAGCAGAAGAATTTTCCCGCTCTGCGCATCGTCGATTCCACTGATCCGGAGCAGGTGTGGACAGCCCGCAATGATGTGAACCTTGCTGATACGCTGGTCGTCGTGGCCAGCAAATCCGGCACCACGCTGGAGCCGAATGTCCTTAAACAGTATTTTTATAACGAAATGAAGGAAGCCGTGGGCTCAGGCGGCGCGGGCAACCACTTTATCGCCATCACCGATCCCGGCTCGAAGATGGAGCAGGTGGCCAAAGACGATGGCTTCCGTTACATCTTCTACGGCGATCCGGAGATTGGCGGGCGTTTTTCGGCACTGTCGCCCTTTGGCGTAGTTCCCGCCACGCTGGCCGGACTGAATACGGAGAAGTTGCTGGCCGAGGCGGCCAAAGCTGTGGCGACAGCCAAGCTGGCTCCTGAGGAGAACCCTGCCGTTCAGCTGGGCCTGACGCTGGGCGCCGCAGCCAACGCCGGTCGCGACAAGCTCACCATCTTCACCTCGCCGGAGGTCTACGATCTGGGCGCATGGATGGAGCAACTGGTTGCCGAATCCACAGGTAAGCAGGGCAAGGGCATTACGCCGGTGGACCGCGAGACGCTGGCCGCACCGGCAACCTATGGCCAGGATCGCATTTTCGTATACATTCGCTTTGCGGGCACGGCGGACACAACTCAGGACGCCAAAGTTGCAGCTCTGGCAGCCGCCGGCCATCCGGTCATATCCATCGAAATCGCAGATCTCTACGAGATCTTCGGGCAGTTCTTTACCTGGGAGGTTGCCACCTCCGTGGCCGGATCGGTGATGGGAATCAACCCTTTCAACCAGCCGGATGTGGAGTCGGCCAAGATCGAGACCCGCGCCCTCACCGCGGCCTACGAGCAATCCGGCAAGCTTCCAGAGAGAGCGCCCGTGTTCACGGATCATGGCATCGGCCTCTACGCCAGCGAGGCCTACGCCGCCACGCTCAAGGCTGCCGCGCCCGCTGAAACTCTCACCGGCTATCTGCGCGCGCATCTCAGCCAGATTCACCCCGGCGACTACTTTGCCGCGCTCGCCTTTCTGCCCATGTTTCCCGAGCACGAGGCGGCCATTCAGGGAATCCGCCACAAGGTGCGCGACGCCAAGCGCGTGGCCACCTGCCTGGGCTTCGGCCCGCGCTTCCTGCACTCTACCGGGCAGGACTACAAGGGCGGCCCCAACACCGGCGTCTTTTTGCAGATCACCGCGGACCACGCCGTGGATATGGCGATTCCGGGGCAAAAGCTGAGCTTTGGCGTGGTGATCGACGCTCAGGCTGCCGGGGATCTGGCCGTGCTGGAGTCGCGCGGCCGCCGGGCCCTGCGCGTTCACCTGGGAGCCGATGTGGCCGCCGGGTTGGCGACGCTGGCCGCGGCGGTGGATAAGGCACTGGCGTAGAATAAGATAAAGCGGTCAGGGAGCCCCGGAACTTTTTCCCCGCGTTGGTGTTTAACATAAAAGACGGTTCCCGCAGTTTCTCGTCTAATCAAGATGAACCGCAACAGGACTTCATGCGCAGGAGACATACAACAATGAATCTGCCAATCTTCAAAAGAGTTATCCCGCAGACACTAGCGTGGGCCGGCTTAGTCGCCCTGAGCAGCATGTTGGCGCTCGCCCAAGGCACGGCTGTTCCTCCTTCCGCTCCGGACACGGTCCGCACCGACGAGCAGATCGAGATGGACGTGGTGCATGCCATAGACGCCTCAACGGTGCTCAAGGACGACATGATCACCGAGGCTACCATTCAGGGCGAGGTCACGCTCTCCGGAACCGTTGCAAGTACGTCCAACCGTGATCTGGCGGAGTCGATTGTCAGCCATGTGGCGGGCGTAACCAAGGTGAACAACAACCTCAAGGTTGGTAATCAGCAAAATCCACCTGCCGAGCAGGCAACAGCCGGCAACCAGCCGGGCGATGCGGGAGCCGACAATCCCGCGCCTGCTTCCTCGGAAGCCGATGCCCAGGTCCGTGCTGCGATCCACGCTGAGGTTCAGTCACAGATACAGGCCCAAAAACAGGCCCGGGGGCAAGGCCCCAATGCGCCTCCAGCCGTGGAGACGCCCAAGGGCCCGGTGACCATCCCCGTGGGCTACCTGCTGCAGTTGCGGACCATGGAATCGGTCAGCAACAAGAGAGCCAAGAACGGCCAGCCCCTCCAGTTCATGGTGATTCGGGACGTACGAGTTGACGGCGTGGTGGCGATTCCGCGCGGGGCCATCGCTCATGGAGTGGTCTCTGAGGTCAAGCAGTCAGGCGCGCTGGCAGGAAGCCCCGTACTGGCGCTCAAGCTTACCTCGCTGGATCTGGGCGGCCAGAGCTACCCGCTCGACACCGGCCAGTTCAAGGTCAAGGGTCCGGGAAAAGGTGAGCGGTCGGCCAACAATATGGTTGGCGGCACGATGATGGGCACGATCATCGGCTGCATCGTGGGACGCGGCATTGGCTGCGCTGCCGGCGCCGGTGCGGGCCTGGCTGCGGGTACTGCAGCTTCAGCGGGTTCACCCGGACCGCATGTCTGGATTCCCGCCGAGGCGCTGGTGGAATTCCACCTGAATGCTCCGCTGACTGTAACCCCGGTCAGCGCAAAAGAAGCGGCCCGGATGGCGGAGGGGCTTTATCGTGGCGGTCCGTCGCTCTACCAGCGCGGCTATGGTCCCAACGGCCAGCCGTATGCCTATCCTCCGGTCTACTATCGCCCCTACTACCCTATTGTGGGCGGTTACTACTACTGGCGCTAACCACCTGCGGTAGGGCAGAGGCGCTTCGCGCCTCCTGCGGTCTAAGAGCGGGCATCCTGGAAATGGGATGCCCGCTGTTTTTTAGGGCCGTGGAATTGCAGAACAACGGACTTCAGACCGGGAGAAATTTTAACTCCACAAACAGGAGATGGGAGCGGCGAAGAGCCGATCTCCGAAGGGAACAATCTGCGTTCCGTCGTAAAGCACAACCCCCAGCTTCAGATCGCCGCCGCAGATCTTCAACAGTTTCCGGATTCCCTTGAAATCGCTTGCGCGCACGGTCGCGCTTGCCTTGACTTCAATGCCCACCATTGCGCCGCGTTCATCTTCGACGATGATGTCAACCTCATCTTGATCCTTGTCCCGATAGTGATGGAGGGTATAGCTCTCATCGCGCCATCCCGTCTGCTTGATGACCTCCGAGAAGATAAATGTCTCCAGCAAAGCGCCAAACACGGAGCGATCCTTCGCCAGCCGCTCAGCGGTCAGCCCCTGCACCGCCGCCAGCAGGCCGGAGTCCAGGAAGTGCAGCTTGGGAGTCTTGACCAGCCGCTTGAGCCGATTGTGAAACCACGGGGAAAGGCGATGCACGAGAAAGAGCTGTTCAAAAATGTTGGTGTATCTTCGCGTGGTCTTGTCGTCGATTCCAATCTGGCCGCCGATCTGCGTGAAGTTGGTCAATTGCCCGGAGTGATGAGCAAGAACCTGGAGCAGCCGCGGTAATTGATCCAGCTTCTCTACCTCCGCAATGTCCCGCACATCCCGCTGAACAATTGCCTGGATGTAGTCGCGCGCCCAGGCCTGACGGCGCCGGGAGCTCTCGCGGCGCAGCATCTCCGGATAGCCGCCCACCAGCACTGCTTGTACCAGTTCGCCGCCAATCAAGATTGAGCCTGGCTTGACCAGTTTGCCGGCGAACGCCGTTTCCAAAAAGGCTGGCCGCTTGCCCGCTATCTCGGCTCTCGAGATGGGCATGAGGCTGACAATTTCCATGCGCCCCGCCAGGCTCTCCGAGACTTGCGGTAAGGTGAGGATGTTGGCCGAGCCAGTCAGCAGAAAACGGCCTGCTCTCCGGTTGTTATCTACCGAAAGTTTGATAGCCCGCAGAAGTTCCGGCGCTCTTTGCACCTCGTCGATGGCAACCCGGTCAAAACCGCGCACAAAGCCAGCCGGGTCACTGCGGGCCGCCCCCAGCACAGTGTCGTCATCCAAAGTGACATATGCGTACCCCTTGCCGGCAAACTTCTGGACGAGCGTAGTCTTGCCGCATTGGCGGGGACCAATCAGCATGACCACGGGGGTATCCGCCAGCGCCGCAGTGATAGATTTGGCGATAAACCTATCAATCAATTGGATGTTATTCTCGTCCATCTCGGACTATCTTATCGTCCAATCCGGATTCTGTCAACGTCCATCGCGGATTCTATATCCGTCCGATCCGGATTCAACAACCGTCTAATCCGGATTTGAAAGACATCCTACCCGCCTCTCCGGCCCTTTGAGATTGGTCTCGCCATTCCTGCGGCCTGCTCTATGCTCCCTCGCCCGTCTATAATGACTATGAATCGCATCAAGCGATAATTGCGCATCCAGCCGGTGCCGGCTGCCAGCCAAATCCATGCTGGCGCAGGAGTTCAGCGTATGCGCATAGAGAGTAGAAGGTCTTGATCCGCCCATGATCCGTTTCCTGCAGAGAGAAAATCGCTTTACCAAGGCATTCTTTATCGTCGTCATCGCCGCCGCTTCGGTGGGCATGGTGGTTTACTTGATTCCCGGCCTGACCGGCATGAGCGTCTCCGCCGCCGACACCTACGCCATCATCTACCCCCACTGGTACAGCCACTTCTTCTCCTCTGGCATCGCGGTGAGCCAGGAGAGGGTAAGCCAGATTACCCGCCGTCAGGTGCAGCAGCGGAACCCGCAATACGCCGACAACCCGGCAATTCTGCGCCTCTTCGAGCAGCAGGTTGGCCAGCAACTGGTGCAGCAGCAAATTCTGCTCGCCGAGGCCGAAAAGCTGGGCATCACCGCCTCGGAAGATGATGTGGTCCAGTTCCTTCATCAGGGTCAGTTTGGCGAGTATCTCTTCCCCAATGGCCAGTACATCGGCACCGATCGTTACACCGCCTTCGTCACCGGCCAGTTCAACATGTCGGTCGCGGAATTTGAGTTGGAGATCCAGCAGGAAATCATCCTTCGCCGGCTGCAGGCGCTCATAACCGCCGGAGTCATGGTCAGCGATGCGGATGTCCGCAACGCCTACCTCAAACAAAACGTCAAGATCAAGTTCGACTACGCGGTCATCTCCGCCGACGACCTGCGCAGGACCATCAACCCGTCGGACAGCGAGTTGGAGGCTTTCTTCAAGAAGAACGCAGCGCGCTACGCCTCTGCCGTGCCCGAACTGCGCCGGATTACATACTTTGCCTTTACTCGCAGCGAGATGCCCGGCGGCGTGCCGCAGCCCACTCCGCAGGAGATTCAGCAGTATTACAACGGGCACCAGTCCGTGTACACGGTTCCGGAGCAGGCCCGTTCGCGCCACATCCTCATCAAGGTGGCGCCCGGAGCCGACGCCAAGACCGACGCCGCGGCCAGAGCCAGGGCCGATGCCCTGCTCAAGCAGATCAAGGGCGGAGCCAACTTTGCCGAACTGGCCAAAAAGAACTCCGAGGACTCCAGCAAAGACATGGGCGGCGAACTGGGCTTCTTCAAGCGCGGCGCCACGGTGCCGGAGTTTGAGAAGGCCCTCTTCAGCCAGAAGATCGGCGATACGCAGATCGTCAAGAGCCAGTACGGCTATCACATTCTGCAGGTCGAAGAGCGGCAGACGGCCCACACACAGTCTCTCGATGAAGTCCGGCCCGTCATCCTGGCCACGCTGATTCGTCAGAAAGAGGCCGCCGCCGAAGAGACCTACGCGCGCACGCTAACCTCCGAGGCCATCAAGAACGGCCTGGAGAAGACCGCCGCCGCTCATCATCTGGCCGTAGCCACTACGCCTTTGGTCGGCGCGAGGGACGTGATCTCCGCGCTGCCCGATTCCTCGCAGATGATCGGCAAGGCCTTCCAGTCCAAGCCGGGCGATCCGCCGCAGTTTGCGACCACCGGCGAGGGCTACGCGGTCTTCCAGGTTAAGGATGTCGTCGCGGCCCACGCACCCGCCTTTGCCGACTGGAAAAGTCACGTAGCTGACGATTACCGCAACGAGCAACTTCCTGTCCTGCTCGGCCAGAAGACCCAGGAACTGGCGCAGAAGGCCAAAAACCTCAACGATCTGGCCAAGGCCGCCAAAGAGATGGGCGCTACTGTCAAGACCAGCGACCTGGTGGGGCTGACCGGCCAGGTGCCTGATTTCGGCCAGGTTGGCCAAGTGGCACCGCAGCTCTTTGACATGAAGCCCGGCGAAGTGAGCGGGCCCATCAGCGCGGGCAGAACCGGCGTAGTGGCCAAACTTGTAGACAGGCAGGAGCCCACCGCCGCCGAGATCGCCCAGAACTTTGACCAGACCAAGGATCAGATTCTCAACCAGCGCCGCGCAGAGGCCTTCAACGTTTTCCTGAGCGTCATTATGGACGACTACAAGAAACACAAGCGCATCATGATTCCCAAGGCAAAAGGCCCGCAACCGGTCTCCTAAGCCGTGATCAGGCAGAAAGCAACATAAAGGCCCGCATCCGCTCAGGACGTGGGCCTTTGCGCATCCGGCCTTCGATAAGTCAATTGATATGAATCACGTCCGGCGTCGCCAGCGCCGATAATCAAACTATGGCTTTTTACCGCTCCTCCGGCGTCCTGCTGCACATTACTTCCCTGCCCTCCTATGGAGGCATCGGCGACCTGGGCCCTGCCGCCCACGAGTTTGTCGACTTCCTCGCCCGCGCGCGGCAGCACGTCTGGCAGGTTCTCCCTCTCGGCCCCACCGGCTTCGGCAACTCGCCCTATGCGGCTACCTCGGCCTTTGCCGGCAATCCGCTTCTCATCAGCCTGGAATATCTCTCCGACCGGGGCTGGATCGAGGGCGACCGCATCGCGGACCTCTACGGCCGCGGCGGGCCGGTCGATTTTCAGGAGGTGGAAAAACGCAAGCTTCCCCTGCTCTTTGAGGCGGCAGAAAATTTTCTCGTCCGCGGCCCGTTCGACCCTGGCCTGGCCGATCAGTGGCGGCAGTTTGAGGAGTATTGCCAGGTTGAGGCGGACTGGCTGGACGACTATGCTCTCTACGCCGAACTGCGACGGCAGTTCGACACCGGCGCTTGGACCGAGTGGCCTGAGCCGTTGCGCCGCCGCCAGCCGGAGGCTCTGGCCCAGGCAACCCAACAGCACGGTCGCGCCATCGCCCAGGAAAAAGCCCTCCAGTTTGCTTTTTCTGTCCAGTGGAATCATCTCCGTGAGACTGCGGCGCGCAGCGCAATCCGCATTCTGGGCGATGTGGCCATCTTCGTCAACATGGATTCAGCCGACGTATGGGTTCACCCCGAGATCTTCGAGCTGGACGAGAACCTCAAGCCCCTACGTGTCGCCGGAGTGCCCCCCGACTACTTTTCCCCCACTGGTCAGCACTGGGGCAACCCGCTCTATCGCTGGGATGTTTTAGCCGAGCGTGGCTTCGACTGGTGGGTGGAGCGCATCCGCCACGCTTGCTCGCTCTACGACATCATCCGCCTCGACCACTTCCGCGGCTTCGAGGCCTACTGGGCCATTCCCGCTGCCGAGGAGACAGCGGTCCATGGCGATTGGGTGAAGGGACCGGGTCTGGCGCTCTTCCGCACCCTGGAATCGGCGCTGGGACCGCTTCCGCTGGTGGCAGAGGACCTGGGCAGCATTACCCCCGAGGTAGACGCTCTCAGAAAGGAACTTGGCCTTCCGGGAATGAAGGTCGTGCAATTCGGCTTCGGCGACAAGGGTTCGCACATCCACCTGCCCCACCGCTATACTCCCGACACCGTGGCCTATACTGGCACCCACGACAACAACACCACCCTGGGCTGGTGGCAGGCGGCCGGCAAGGCGGAGCGCGCCGCCATTGAGGCTTATGTGGGGCCGGTGGGTAAAAAGCCTGTCTGGCCGCTGATCTGGGCCATCGAGGCAAGCGTGGCGCAGATGGCCGTGGTCCCGGCGCAGGATCTGCTCGAGCTGGGCGCGGAGGCCCGCATGAATACCCCCGCCCAGCCCGCGGGCAACTGGAGCTGGCGCGCCCCGGAAACAAGCTGGACCCCGGAACTGGCCGCCCGCCTCGCCGCCCTCTCCGAAGCCACCGACCGCGACAACGACCCCCTGGGCAAAGCGGGGAAATAGGGATTTGGGATTCGAGTATTTGTCATCAAACGAGAGGCCTTCCTGGCATTGGGCATTTCTCCGTGCCAAAAATGTTTTTTTGCCGTTGCGTGACCAGTTTTCCGCAGCATCGCAACCCGTAGGCGGTGATAAGATGAGTTGCATTCGCTTACAGAGACGGAGCAGATTGGGTTGCCTGGGCCGTTGTATGTTTTTTCAGGTTGTTGGCTTACTCAGCTCCGGCACTACAGAGGGGGAAACATAAGGATGGTTGCATTTCCGAATCGAGTCGTACTCGTCGGTTTTGGTGCGGTGGCGCGTTGTACGCTGCCAATTTTGGTCAAAAACATGAGCATCGATCCCAAAAAGGTCACCATTATCGATTTTGATCAAAACGATGATGCGCTAAAGCCCTGGATCGCGCAGGGAATGACCTTTATTAAGGATCGCGTGACCGAGGAGAATCTGGGGAGCTTGCTGGGCAAGCACCTCTCGGCCGGAGACTTGCTCATCGACCTGGCGTGGAATATTGATTGCTGCGAAATTGTACAGTGGTGCCACGACAAGGGCATCCTCTATGTGAATACGTCGGTAGAGCTCTGGGACCCCTACGCTGGAGCCGAAAATAAGCCCCCTACCGAGCGAACTCTCTACTGGCGCCACATGAATCTGCGGCGGATGATCTCCACGTGGAGCGAGCCCGGGCCAACGGCGGTGATCGAACACGGGGCCAACCCCGGCCTGATCAGCCATTTCACCAAACAGGCGCTGCTGGACATTGCGCATTGCGCGCTGGCGGATAAGAAATTCAGCGGGGCTCAAGGGGAGAAGATCGCTCACCACGCCAAGGCGCGAAACTTTAACCACCTTGCCCATGAACTCGGCGTCAAAGTCATTCATTGCAGCGAGCGCGACACGCAGATCACAGATCAGCCCAAGCAGGTGAACGAATTCGTCAATACCTGGAGCGTTGAGGGCTTCAGGGAAGAGGGGACGACCACGGCCGAAATGGGCTGGGGCACGCATGAGAAAGAGCTGCCCGCCCTGGCCTATGAACATGCGGATGGCCCCAGGAACCAGATCTGCCTGGCGCGGATGGGCATTAACACGCTGGTGGCGAGCTGGGTGCCACCCAATCATGAAATCGTGGGCATGATCGTGCGCCACGGCGAGGCGTTCACCATCAGCGACAAGCTCACCGTTTGGGAAAACGGCAAAGCGATCTACCGGCCCACGGTGCACTACGCGTATTGCCCGTGCGACGCCGCCATTGCTTCGCTCTACGAGCTGCGCGGCTACGACTACCGGTTGCAACCGAACATCCGCATCATGACGGATGAAATCGTCAGTGGAGCCGATATTCTGGGCGCGCTGGTGATGGGACATCCTTATCAATCGTGGTGGTGTGGAACCGACCTGGACATCGAGGAGTCGCGCCGCCTGGTGCCGCATCAGAACGCTACCACGATGCAGGTAGCTATCTCCGTTGTCGCCGCCTGCATGTGGATGCACGAGAACCCGCGCCGGGGGCTGTGCGTGCCGGACGACTTGCCCCACGACTTCGTGCTGGACATCAGCAAACCCTACCTGGGCAAGTTTGTCTCTGTGGCCTCGGATTGGACCCCGCTGAAGCACTACTCCAACTTCTTCAGCGGCTATAACCAGCCGCAGCTTGACAGGTCCGACCCGTGGCAGTTCAAGAATTTTCTCATCACTGAAGGAGACGGCATTTGAACTTCAGCACAACGCTGTGGAGCATGAGCTATGGATCCTAAAACACTGCTTGAACTGGCTAAACAGCACGGAACACCGCTTGTAGTCGTGGACCATAAGGTGCTGCGAGCAAACTACGAGCAATTCCGAACGCTGCTGCCGCGCGTGCAGGTTTACTATTCGGTTAAGGCCAACAGCGACCCCGCGATTGTGCAGACGTTCTACGATGCCGGGGCCAGTTTCGATGTGGCCAGCATGGCCGAGTTTTTGATCGTTCACGAAAAAATCGAGCATCTTCCACCAGGAGAGAAGCAGGCTTACATCTGGGATCGCATCATTTACGCGAACCCGATCAAAGCGATCGAAACGCTTGAGCGGCTGGATCCCTACAAGCCGCTGGTCACTTACGATAACTACGAAGAGGTGATCAAGATTGCCCGCTATGCGCCGCACGCGGGCCTTGTGCTGCGGATACGCGTTCCCTGCACCGGGTCGATGGTGGAGCTATCGAGCAAGTTTGGCGCATTGCCCGGCGAGGCCGTGGACCTGATCGCTTTCGCTCACAATAACAAGCTCGAGGTCGAGGGACTGAGCTTCCACGTCGGCAGCCAGTGCACGAATCTGAAGAACTATAGCGAGGCGCTGACCATTGCCGCAGGCGTCTTTGCAGAGGCCAAGGCGCGCGGTTTCGATCTCAAAATCCTCGATATCGGCGGTGGTTTTCCCGCCCCCTACGACGACTCGGTCCCCCCCTTCAAGAAGCTCGCCAAAATGTTGAACTCCGAGTTGGACCGTCTTTTCCCCGCACCGATCGAAATCCTTGCGGAGCCGGGGCGTTTTATGGTCGCCAGCGCCGCCACTGCCGTCGCCCAGATCATAGGTAAATCCGTCCGCAGCGGCAAGCTTAGTTACTATCTCAACGATGGCATCTATCAAACCTATAGCGGCATCATCTTTGATCACGCCCAGTACCACCTGAAAAGTTTCAATGAAGGTCCTACTCAGTTCTGCGCCGTATACGGCCCCACGTGCGATGCGCTGGATACCATCGGCCTGGTCGAGCAGCTTCCTGTCCTGGACATGGGCGAACTGGTCTACTCCGAAAACATAGGCGCCTATTCCATCGCCAGCAGCACATACTTCAACGGCTTTCCGCCGGCCAAAGTCGTGCACGTGAACCAGTGATAGCGGGTGATCCAGGTCCGGGGTCCCCACGGACAGTTCTTCGTCCGTGGGGTGGAGTTCTGGATTTTCGGCCCTCGGAGTCTGCCGAATCTTGACGAGCAAGGTTGCAGTGATTCACCTGGCGCCAACTACGCATAAACCGCCCGCTTCTCACCCTGAATTGCCCCATTTTTTCGCAAAAAACCTCTGCTTCTATGCAAAATCCTTTTAGCACGTTTTATGTACGAATCCCGGCACCTCGGGGAAACTTGTAGGTTTGCTCCATTTTTTCAAAAAGCGCAAGAGCTTCTTTTTCCGTCACTGACCAGGCGAAGGAGCGCGTCTTGCCCTTCTCTTCAAAGCTGATATGGCTGGGGACGTTGGAATGGCCGTGAATCATGTTGGGAATAAATCTCAGATTACGCACATCCGCGTTGGCGCAACTTTGCGTGCCCATTTGCAGCCCCATCATATGGCGGGTGATCCGCAGTTGATAGGAATTCAGCTCCAGCATAGTGCTTCCCGAAAGGCTCCATAGGATGGAAGCGATCACGAACAGCATTCCGGCAGCCCAGACCACGACCCAGATCACTGGAATGAAGCTTGCTGCCTCGTGGCCTTCATGAATCCTGGCCACCGCCAGCCATCCGGCGCCGCACCACGCGAGCAGCCACAGGATCTGAATCACAATTGTCCAGCTTCGCCGCGCCGGGATTTCCACGCGAATGCCATCGCCGGTCGGTTCCCACGTCAATCTGCCTGCCAGCTTTTCGAGCATCGTATTTTCCTCATGGCTCCCGATTGATCGCTGAGAGATTCTCAGCCGGTAGTCAGATTTACGTTGAGCAGAGAAGTAACGCACCGGTGTTCTGAAAACCGGTGCGCTATAACGCACCATTTTGCAAAAACCGGTAACCTATAGCGCACCACTTCTCGACCCCTGACCCCTGATCCCTGACCTCTGTTCTTCAGAACGGAATGTCCGCGTCGGAGATTTCGGTTTGCTGGGTGTATTCATCCGGGCCGTCGGCGGCTGCCGGAGTCCGCTGGTCGAAGCTGGCCGCCGACGTTGACGCCCGGCCGCCTCCCGCGCCTTCTTCGCGGGCAGAGAGCAGCGACAGGTCGAAGACCACGATCTCCGTCTTGTAGCGCTTCTGCTTGGTCTCCTTGTCCTCCCAGCTGCGCGTCGTCAGCTTGCCTTCTATGTAGAGCTTGGAGCCCTTTTTCACGTAATCGCGAATGATCTCCGCGGTGCGCTTGAAGGCCACCAGCGAGTGCCACTCGGTGCGATCCTGCCAGTTGCCCTGGGCATCCTGAAAACGGTCGCTGGTGGCCAGGGTAAAGTTGGCCACCATGGTGCCGCCGGGGGTGGAGCGAATTTCGGGGTCCTTGCCTACGTTGCCTAAAAGAATGACTTTGTTAACGCTCTTGGCCATGTTCGTTTACTCCATTCGTTGAAAAGCATAGCAGAACCTCAGCGCTTGCGGGCAATAATCCTGTTTCGCAGAGTTTTGGCCGTCCCCAGCGCCGTCAGTAGCCCGCCGAAGGGAATGCACATCAGGGCGACAATGAGCGCGAACCAGCCTGTATTGGTGTGAGCGCCGGTGGGCGAAAAGCCGCCCAGCAGGGTCTCCAGCAGCACCGCGGCCAATAGCCCCGCGCCCAGGATCGACGCGCCCCATTTGAGCAGTTGGCGCGCGCCGCCGTCAGGCGGGATTTGGCCGGAGTTGGCTGGATTCGGGTTTGCGACGCTTGCAGGCATCATCGCTACTATAACAAGACACTGGTTTAGGTTTGTGGTATCCCACCCTTTCGCCAGAAAAAAGGCGAAAGGATGGGGCACGGAACACTGTTCACTGTTCACTGACCACTGTTCACTGTCCCTGCGCCAGGCGCAGCATCGCCCAGGTGATGACGCCGGTGATCGAGACATAAAGCCACAGCGGCAGTGTCCAGCGGGCGACCTTGCGGTGCTGGGGAATCCGGCCGGTGAGCGAGAAGAAGAAGGCAGCCAGAATCATCGGCAGCGCCAAAATGGCCAGAAGAATATGGCTGGCAAGCAAAGGCAGGTAGACAGAGCGCAACGCCGCGTGGGCCGGGTAGCGCACGTCGCCGTGCAGCGCATGGTGCAGGATGTAACCCACCAGAAAGAGCGTGGAGAAGGTGAAGGCGGTGAGCATGGCGGCGCGATGAGCCGGAATGCGGCGGGCGCGGATAAAGGTGTAGCCGATGAGCAAGGCAACGGCGCTGAGGCCGTTGAGCAGCGCATTCAACGCGGGTAAAAATGCAAAGCGAACGCTGGCCTGGTCCGCGGCGGGATGAACGTAGATCAACCAGAAGAGAAAGGCCGTGGCCGCAACGCTGACAGCCAGGATGGCGGCGATGGCCGGATGAGTATTTGGCGATGGGGCAGCGGTCGTCATGGCTTCCTCAAAGTTTCGCAACGGCGCAGAGCATGAGCGCGGTAAACAGCAAGGGCAGGTAGAGGACGCTGACTTTGAGCAGATCGCGGGCCAGCCTACGGCTTTCTTCCTCCGTGACAGGGCGCAGGATGCGGGCAAAGCGGATGGTATAGCCCAGGTAAACCAAGCCCAGCGCGGCGGCCAGCAGGGCGTAAGTCAGGCTGGCCAGGCCCAACCGCCAGGGCGCCAGGCTGACGGGAATCATCGCCACCGCGAAAAACAGGGCCTGAGCCACGGTGGACCAGCCGTCGGGCTGAACGACGGGCAGCATGCGGATGCCGGCGCGCGCGTACTCGTCGCGATAGAGCCACGCAATCGACATGAAGTGGGGAAACTGCCAGACAAAGAGAATGGCGAACAGCGCCACCCCCGGCCACTCGATGCGCCCGCGTGCGGCGGTCCAGCCCAGCAGCGGGCCCATGGCGCCGGGAAATGCGCCGATGAAGGTGGCCAGAGCGGTGACGCGCTTGAGCGGGGTGTAGATGGCCACATATGTAAAAGCCGTGAGCAGCGCCAGGGCCACGGTGAGCAGGTTGGTGGCGAGCGCCAGCCACACCGCACCCAGCGCCAGCGCCGCCATGCCGGCCAGCACGCCCTGCGCCAGCGAGAAGCGGCCCGCGGCCATGGGACGGTCGGCGGTTCGCTTCATCAGCGCGTCGGTCTTGCGCTCCAGGGCCTCGTTCAGCGCTCCGGCGCCGGCCGAGACCAGGCCGATGCCCAGCAGCGTGTCCAGCAGGCCGCGCTGCACGCTGGTGATGCCCGATTGCATTGAGCCCAGGTAAAAGCCGCCCCAGCCGGTAACCAGAACCAGGCCAACGACCTTGACCTTGAAGAGCTCACGCAGATCGTGGATAAGCAAGGCCGTCGAGCCGGCCTCTGGCACATGGATGTGCGCCGGACTATGAGCAGTAATTTTATCCGGAGCAGCGGCCTGGGTAGCAGGAGTCATTGGTCTATGGCCTCAGCGGAAGAACCCGGATGGGATGCGCCGGGAGCCTCTATCGATGATAGCAAGCGGGGAAGTTCCCATCGGGAGGGATGAGGAACGATGGAATGCCTGGCAACGGCTCATATCTCACGGAAGCGCGAACGGATTCTCAATCTGAATCCCGGCAATCGTTTGTCCGGGATTTAAATCCTCGGAGAGAATCAGACTGGCGCCACTTCTGATTGCCGCGGCAATAATCATTGCATCCCAGAAGTTGATCCGGGCTTGGTCTTCGATTTGAAAGGCCCGTCTGATTTCCTCCGGAGTTGTCGCAACGCACCAGTGTGCATAGTAATTGACAATCAATCGAGCCTCGTGCTTGTGGAGCGGTGAGGCCAGCTTTCGCGTCACTGTTGAGTAGAACTCCTGTAATACCTGCATACTCACGGCACCGGAATCCTGATCCCAAAGTTCACTCAGAACTCTATTTGCCGTACTTCGCTTGTATCCAGCGTCGATGTCGTATGCATAGGCCAGTACGTTAGTATCAACGAAGACCTTAGCGCTCATGAAGCGCATCCCGGTCCATGATATGAACTCCACCTAAATGGAATCCTTTCTCCATCAAAGCTAGGGCTCCACGCTTGGCTTGCTCGTAATCGTCTTCCTTCTCCGCAAGCTGCTCAATCTGGCTGGTGAGCAAGCCGCTGATGGAGGTAGAACGTTTAGCAGCCAGAACCCGCGCCTTTTGAATCGTTTGCCGGCTAAGTCTCAGGGTAATATTGCGTTTTTCGTCGAGCGCGGGCATATGGAAGACGCCTCCTGTTCACGTGTAATATGTGTAGCACGTTTTGCACGTGATAGCAACGAAGAAAAGGCGCGGTCCGAAGTCCACGCCTTAATCCTCCATACCCCAATCGTCTACTGCTTGCCGAAGCGATAGACGATGCCGGTGGTGAAGCCGCGGCTGGCCTGTATAGTCGAGCCGAAACCGGTGAAGTAGTACTCGGGAGCAACGCGCAGCCCGATGTTCGGCGTCAGGTTGTACTCCCAGGGGATGCTGGCGCCGCCTGCGAAGACGTAGCCATCCGGCCAGAGACCCAGCGCTGTGGAGAGAATGGTGCTGTGGTTGGTGTCGCCGGAAAAGTTACCTTTTGTGAACCCGCCCAGGACGCGACCGGACACGGAAAACTTGGGCATCACGTAGAAACGATATGTGGGTCCGGCCAGAAGAGCATACTGGCTGATGGCCGCGTTGGTGATGGCGTTGTTGGTCACGTTGTTGGGACCGCCCACGTAGGCGGTGGCGTAGTAGCCTCGGCCATCGATGGTCAGACCCAGCCGCTCATCGAAGTAGCGGGTAAAGCCGACATTCCAAGCGTAATCGTGCGCGTGCTCCAGCTTGGCGCCGGGTTCAAAGCGCAGATAGGCAATGCCGGTGTACTCCTCATAGCGATGGGAGTAGGCCTCGTGAATGGCTGCTGCACGGCGCTGTGCTCGACGAGCCTTGATGCGGGCCTGAACACTCATCTGGCCCGGGGACTCGGCAGCGGGTTGCCCTGCCTGAGCCTGGGCGGGAGCAGCTGTGTGGCTGCGCGAACTGGATCTATGGGCGTGATCGGCGGTGGCGCGGCGTTGCGCATGGTGGGCCTTGTTGTGGCCCGGGACTTTCAATTTGCCGTGAGACTTTTTGGCGGGCTGCCCGGCCTGATCCTGGGCGGGGGTTGTGGGGTTGCTGCTCGAAGTTGAGCTTTGGGCCAGAGCGGCGGTGGCTGCGACGATACTGAGTGTCAGCAGAAGAGCAATACGGCGAGAAGAATACATCAATTTCAGATTTCCTCCACGGGAGTACGGAAGCAAGCCGGCACAGCGCTCCCCCCATAAGGTATTAAAACACCTTGGGGGCAGGCCTGGGCGTAAACCGGCACAGTATTGGACGCCAGGCAGAGGAATTCGGGCCGGATGGGCGCCACATTTTCACCACGCAAAGCCGCAAAATGCTCTAGGATAAAGGCCTGTAGAGGAGACGCGCATATGGGTCGAGTTTTTCTGGGAATTCTGCTGGGGATCGTGCTTGTGCCGGTGGCCCTGCTGGGATGGCTCAAGTTTGGCGATGTGCCGGTAGCGGTAACCGATCCACCCTTGCCCCAGGAGCGATTGCTGACCGGGATGCCGCTCCACGCGCGCATCGACCGCGAGATGGTGCAAAAACCGCCCATTGAGGCCGATGAGGCCGACCTGATAGCCGGCGCCGAGATTTACCGCGATCAGTGCGCCGTTTGTCATGGCTTTCACGGCAAGCCCTCCCGCTATGGCGCGCACATGTTTCCCGATGCGCCGCAGTTGTGGGAAAAGCATCGGAATAGCGCCGTAGTTGGTGTCAGCGACGACCCGCCCGGCGAGACCTACTGGAAGGTGGCCAACGGCATCCGGCTGACCGGCATGCCGGCCTATAAAGGCGTGCTAGCCGAGAACCAGATGTGGCAGGTGAGCCAGTTGCTGGCCAATGCCGACAAGCCGCTTCCTCCGTTGGCGGTTGACATTCTGCACGGCGTGCCGCTGGCGGCTGCGCCGATCTCAGCCGGCCCGGAGAATAAATAGAACGGGATGGGTATTCTGTAACCGGGTAATCAGTACCTTAACCTTCGCGACAGGAATCAGTGCGAAAATATAGGTGGAACCCACAAAATTCTATCGATTTTCTTGTGCTAGGAGTTTTTTATGATTCTGCTGAAAGCTACGCGCTTGCGTAAGCAAACGATGACATTGGTCACCCTGTTCATTCTGGCCTGCTTCCTGGCTTGCACGCAAACCGCCTTTGCAGGCGCACGGGCCAATGAGAAGGGCGATGAACTTATCACTGCAGCTAAGAAAGGCGACCTGCCCAGTGTCAAGTCGCTGCTGGCCGCCAAGGCCAATGTTAACGAGAGGGCGGCTAACGGCGCGACTGCGTTGATGATCGCGTCAGATTTAGGCAACCTGGAAATCGTAAGGGCGCTGCTCGACTACTATGCCGATGTAAACGTACAGCTTCCCAACGGGTGGACGGCATTGGTGTTTGCATCGTTTAAGGGCCACACGGAGGTGGTGAAGGCGCTGCTCGCCGCCCATGCCGACCTAAATCTCAAGACATCGACGGATGTAAAAGCCAAGATTACAGAAGGCTGGACGGCTCTGATGTACGCGTCGGGCAAGACCAACCTGGAGGTGGTGCAGGCCTTGCTGGCAGCCAAAGCCGATGTCAATGCCAGGACAACGGTCGAAGGCGAAACCGCGCTGATGGTGGCATCAGAGCATGGCAACGTGGATATTGTGCGTGCGCTGCTGGCCGCCGGGGCCGATGTGAATGCCAAGGCCTCCAACGGCGCCACGTCGTTGAGCAGTGCATCTAATAATGGGCATGTGGATGTGGTGAAGGCGTTGCTAACCGCTCATGCTGATGTGAACGCCAGGAATAAGTTTGGCATGACCGCGCTGGACGCGGCGACAGGGAGCGGGCACAACGATGTGGTGCAACTCCTCAAGGATGCCGGCGGTCAGGCAGGTACTCCGGCCAACCCGCAAGCGGAGGATCTCATGACTGCGGCAGGAATTGGAGATTTGTCCCGCGTCAACGAGTTGCTGGCCGCCAAGCCCGACGTGAATGCTAAGTCGAACAATGGGCAGACGGCGCTGATGGCCGCGGCGGCACAGGGCCACCTGGAGGTGGTAAAGGCGCTGCTCGATGCCAAGGCCGATGTGAATGCAAGGATGGACAGTAGCTGGACGGCGTTGATGTTCGCCGCGTTGAGGAACCATCCGGATGTGGTGCAGGCCTTGCTGGCGGCCAAAGCTGATGTAGGCGCCAGGACAAACGATGGCGTTACGGCGCTGAGGACAGCTTCAGATGCCGGGAATGTCGATGTGGTGCGTATACTGCTGGACGCTAAAGCCGATGCGGACACCAGGACATCCAACGGTTCCACGCCGTTGATAGGGACATCCTATTCAGGCCACGCGGATGTAGTACGGGCGTTGCTGGCCGCCAAAGTTGATGTAAATGAAAGGATGGACCATGGCTGGACGGCGCTGATGGAAGCTTCTGAACAGGGTCATCCCGATGTCGTACGAGCGCTGCTCGATGCCAAGGCTGATATCAACATCAAAAACGATAAGGGCGCGTCGGCATTGACCATTGCCGCCGCACATGGTTTCCCGGCGATAGTCAAAATGTTGATTGACGCCGGAGTGGATGTAAACGTAAAGGTTGACACGGGCGACTCGGCGCTGATGGTGACATCGTCGGCAGGAAAGCTGGATGTGGTGCGCATGTTGCTGGATGCCAAGGCTGACGTGAATGCCAAGTCGAACATCGGCCTTACAGCGTTGATGGATGCTGCGAGTAGCGGCCATCAGGAAGTGGTGCGGGCGCTGCTCGACGCCAAGGCTGATGTAAACGCCGCGTCGAACGACGGCTCAACGGCGTTGATGGAGGCGTCATTTAACGGCCATCCGGATGCAGTGCGGGTACTGCTTGACGCCGGAGCAGATGTAAATGCAGTGACGGGCAAAGGAATAACGGCATTGAAATTTGCAACCGACAAGGGCCACGATGATGTGGTGCAACTTCTCAGAAGAGGCGGAGCCACCACTAAGGAAGAGGTTTTTGCTTCGATGGACAGGATCGTACTTCTTCCCGTGATCGATGCTCGTCCTGACCAGAATGTAAAAATCAACCTGGAAGGCTTGCGCAAGTATGCGCTGAAGCTCCTGGAACAAAAACACTATGCCGCCGTTGAGGCCGACATCCCGGCTCCTGATGAGCGCTGGGCGATGGTGCTCTCCTTGAAGGAATATAACAAAGGCAGCATTACAGCCTCAGTCAGCGGCGTTATTTGCGACAAGGAAGGTAAAGGGAAATCACCAACATGCGGTGGGCTTGGAAGTGAATTTTGGAGCGGTATCGGCTCTGGCCAATTTACCGGGGCGAGTGTGAATTCAGGCAGCATGAACGATGCCGCAGCGGCAGCTCTGACTGATCTCACCTTTTTGGCCTTTGGCCTTGCAAAGGGTGAAGCATTAAAAGGGGCCGTGGGCAATCTCATTAACAACATCCCCAAACTGCCCAAGAAGAAATAATTTGCAGGCGTCCGGCACATCAACCTTGCCAGCCATCAGCCAAACGGGTGCGGCAAACGCATCCAGACTTGAACTGATTACCGGAACGGAGACTCTGAATGAAACAACGTCGCATCCTCAACTGGGCGCTGCGTTGCGGAATACTCGTTCTGGTTTCGATCACGCCGGCACTCGCGCAGGGTAGCGACTGTTTCTCTAACTGGCCAAAAGGCGCCTCGCCCCAGGAAGTGGGCAAGAAGGTAGCCGAGCGCTTTGTGGCCAGCGAGCATCAGTCTGAGCAGACCATTGGCTATGCCGAGGTTGCCACATGGTACGGCGCGCTGAACTTTGCGCAATTGACAAAAGACGAGACGCTGCAAACGGAGTTGACCACCCGCTTCGATCCCTTGATGCCGGGCGGCGCCGAAGCCGCGAAGAGGCCGCAACGGCATCATGTGGACGACTCTATCTTCGGCGTCATTCCGCTGGAGATTGCGATAGAAACCAAGAACCCGAAGTATCTGGCCGAGGGCAAATGGTGGGCGGACCGCCAGTGGGAAAATCCGCGACCCGACGGACTTTCCGCTGAGACGCGCTTCTGGGTTGACGACATGTACATGCTCACCATGCTGCAACTCCAGGCCTACCGCGCCACCGGCGACCGTAAATATCTCGATCGCAACGCAAACGAGATGGTTGCCTACCTGGACAAGCTGCAACAGCCCAACGGCCTCTTCTACCATGCCGAGGACGCGCCCTTCTTCTGGGGACGCGGCAACGGCTGGTTCGCCGCGGGCATGGCGGAGATTCTGCGCGACTTGCCCAGGGATCATCCGCAGCGGGCGCGCATTGTGGCCGGCTACCGGAAGATGATGGCCGCGCTGCTGAAGTACCAGGGCAAGGACGGAATGTGGCGCCAGTTGATCGACCACCAGGAGTCCTGGCCGGAGAGCTCCAGCACCGGCATGTTCACCTTTGCCATGATTACCGGCGTCAAATTGGGCGTGCTGGACGCGAAAAAATACGGCCCCGCGGCCCGCAATGGATGGCTCGCCGTGATCGGATACATCGATCAGAATTCGGACGTAACGCAGGTTTGCGCGGGCACCGGCAAGCTGAACGATCTGGACTATTATCTGGCCCGGCCCCGCCGTACCGGTGATTTCCACGGGCAGGCTCCAATTTTGTGGGCGGCGAACGCGCTGCTGCGCTAAGGCAACGAACTGGTCATTCGCTCCCCCGCAGACCTGTGAATTGTTAAAATTGAATCCATGCCCCAGACGGCGCAATTGACGCGGCAACAGGCTCTTGATTATTTTCACTCCCCCGACCTGATTGGGCTGGGCTTCGAGGCCGATGCCGTGCGCCGCCGCCTGCACCCCGAGGGCGTGGTCACCTACATCATCGATCGCAATATCAACTACACCAACTTCTGCACCGAGTACTGCACCTTCTGCGCCTTCTACCGGCCGCTGCCGAAACCCGGCGTAAATGACCCTCGCTCGGAGGAAGGCTACATTCTCGACTTCGAGACGATCTACGAAAAAATCGCCGAGACCGTGGAGATGGGCGGCACCGGCGTGCTGATGCAGGGCGGCATTCACCCCGATCTTAAGATCGACTGGTTCGAGCGGCTCTTCAGCGGCATCAAGCAGCGCTTTCCGCAGATCTGGCTGCATTGTTTGACGGCCTCCGAGATTCTGGCCATCGCCAAATATTCGGGACTGAGCCTGCGCGACACCATCATCCGCCTGCGCGACGCGGGCCTGGATTCCATCCCCGGCGGCGGCGCAGAGATTCTCGACGACGACGTGCGCCGGCGCGTGGCGCGTATCAAGTGCAACACCGAGGAGTGGGTCAGCGTCCACCGCACCGCGCATCAGTTGGGCATGAGGACCACGGCTACCATGATGTTCGGCGTGGGCGAGAGCTTTGATCAAAGGATCAACCATTTTGAAGTGATCCGCCGTCTGCAAGACGAGACGGGTGGATTCACGGCCTTCATCCCCTGGAGCTTCCAGCCAAAGCATACCGCCCTCGGCGGGCGCGGCTGGGAGGAAGCAACTTCGGTCGAGTACCTGAAGGTGCTGGCTATCTCGCGGCTCTATCTCGATAACTTCGAAAACGTGCAGGCGAGCTGGGTGACGCAGGGATTAAAGGTGCTGGAGATCGCCCTGCACTTCGGCGGCAACGATGTGGGCTCGGTGATGCTGGAAGAAAACGTGGTCAAAGCCGCAGGCACGTCGAACTGCACCACGGAAGAAGAACTGCGTCGCATCATTCGCGACGCCGGATTCAAGCCGGTGCAGCGGGATACGCTCTATCGGACGATGTTTTTGAATTGAGTATACGAAATTAACAAATTCTGTTCGACACATGCATAAATTATTGGCCGCGTTTGTAGCTTATATGCTACACTTATTCTTGTGATTGAACTCGTCCGTTACCAGCGCGAGGATGGGCGCGAACCATATACCGATTGGTTCCGCGGCCTTCGTGACGAGACTGCCAAGATCCGTATTGCTGCCAGACTCCACCAGATTGAATCGGGCAATCTGGGCGACGCAAAGCCCGTGGGTGAGGGCGTGACGGAGATACGCATTCATGTGGGCGCTGGCTACAGGGTATATTGCGGGCGGCACGGGCAATGCTGGGTCATCCTTCTTTGTGGAGGAGACAAGAGCAGCCAAACCAAGGACATCGCCACAGCCAAGGCCCTGTGGGCAGATTGGAAACGGAGGCAGCCATGAGCAAACTTGTTGGAGTTGTATCGCACTACAAGCGCGAAGTCGAAGAGTTGCGTGAGGATAGAAACTTTGCCATAGGATACCTGCAAGCGGCCATGGAAGCTCTCGATAACCCAGATGAGCGTGCCGGCGGACTGATCATGCTGCGAGCAGTGGCGGAGGCTTACGGCGGGGTGGGCGCGGTGGCAGCACAGGCGGGCATTAGCCGGGAGTCGCTCTATCGTGCGCTCTCGCCGAAGGGCAATCCGACGCTGAAGACGCTGATCGCCGTCCTGAAGACGGTTGGGCTTCGGCTCTCGGTCACGCCGGAGCAGAATGTGCGCGCCAAGCAGACAAGAACGCGCCGCGCTTCTGTCGCGGCTTAAAGTAAAACCAACATCACCGTGCCCTTGCCGATTGGCCCGCGTTTGTGGCACACTTGCAGCCATGGGAAGCAAAGACAAAGGCAGAAAAGAAGCTAAGAAGGCGCCTAAGCCAAAGCCCAAGCCGGAACCCGCGCAGAGACGCGAAATCTTCACGCCGCCCCCGCCGAAGTAGGGCCGAACTGCCTGTCTCTCCGCAGCGCCGCGCCTGACGCGGAGAGAGGTTCTCTGCCCGCGAGGCTTTTTTGCATTTGGCCTGATTCTGACGGCGGGAGTAGGTGCATCATCTGCCGCAAGCGCACTGGAGCAACCGTGGCGCGCCCGTCACGGCAATTCCCTCTGAAAAGCGTTAACTTATAGGGACTGGTTTTTCACCAGGGGGTGTACCCGTGTGCTGGAAATCTGTCACAATCCTGCTGGCCGCCACTCTGTTCGCAACCACTGCCGCAGCGCAGGAACCGCCCAAACCTGCCCCTGCCTCCACGGGCTCTGCCCTGCCCGCCGTGCAGCCTCCGGGCCGGCCGGCCATCGGTCTCGCTCTGGAGGGCGGCGGCGCTCTGGGCCTGGCGCACATCGGCGTGATCGATTGGCTTGAGGAGCACCGCATTCCTGTGGACCGCATCTCCGGCACCAGCATGGGTTCGCTGGTCGGCGCCATGTACGCCTCTGGAAGCACGCCCGCCCAGATGCGCGCTCTGGCCGCCAGCGGTGCCTTCCTACGCGTCTTCGCCTTGCAAACCCCTTACACCGACTTGAGCTTCCGCCGCCGTCAGGATCGCCACGAACTTCCTGCGTCGCTCACCGTCGGCCTGCGTCACAACCTGACTCTGCGTAACGCTCTGCTCACCGATCGCGGCGTCAACGAATTTTTGACCACCAACCTGTCCAACGACAATAGCCAGGAGTTGGACTTCAATCGGCTCCCCATTCCCTTTCGCTGCATGGCCACCGATTTAAATACTCTCGAATCGGTCACCTTTGCCTCCGGTCCTCTGCCCCAGGCCGTGCGCGCCTCCATCTCCATTCCCGGCGTCTTCCCTCCGGTTCAGGACCGCAACGGCCACTACCTGGTCGATGGCGGCATCCTCGACAACCTGCCCACCGGCGTTCTCAAGCGCGACCTGGACGCCGACGTCATCATCGCTATTCACTTAAATGATGCGGCTCTTTCCAATGCCGACACAAGATCCGCCATCAGCGTTCTCAGCCGCGCCTTTGATGCCGGCATCCAGCACAATGTTGCGGAGGCCGAGCGGCTGGCCGATGTAGTAATCAAGGTGCCGTTGGACGGCTTCACTTCCACCGACTATACCCGCGCCGACAAGCTGATCGATGCCGGTTACAGGGCCGCAGAGCAGAACCGCGCCGTCCTGCTGCGTTACGCCCTCGACGCCGACGGCTGGAAGGTCTATCTGGCCGCGCGCGAGAGCCGCCGCAGCCCGCAGCCCGGCATCTTGCGCCAGGTCCGCGTGGAAGGACCAAAGCGAGGTCAGGAACAGGGCGCCGTTCGCGAGGTTCTCGCCGATATGAAACCCATCGTGGGCCGGCCCATCACGCCAGCCGCTACTCTCGACGCTCTCAAGCACATTCAGTCCAACGGCGGAATCAGCGCCAACTGGGAGACCTTTACCCCTGCACCTACACCTGCTCCCGCACCTGCGCTTACTCCCGCGCCTGCGCCCGGTCAAGCCGCAACTGGCACGCCAACCCCCGACACAGGCATCCTGGTTCGCCTCAGCAACGATCGCAGCGGCCCACCCTTTCTTCTCCTCGGCGGCGAACTGGCCGCAGCCAACTCCAACGTTACCCGTGGCGAGCTAACCCTCCGCCTGATTGACCAGAACTTCGGCGGCTTTGGCTCCGAGCTGCGCGCCAACGCCCGCATCGGCTACATGACCGATCTCTCCGCCGAATACTACCGTCTGCTTACTCCTGGCGGCTATTTCTTTGAACCGCGCGCCGGCATTGTCCGTGAGCCCGTCTACATCTGGGCCAATCAGAAGCGCGTCGCTGAGCGCTTTCTGCAAAACCTGGACGCGGGCGTCGAGGCCGGCCGCACCTTCTCGAATCAACTGCAGATTTCTGCCGAGTGGCGCGCCGAGGACACGCGCTGGGGTCTGCGCACCGGCACTGGCGGAGGGCCGTATATCACAGGAACCGCGCAGACCGGCCTGCTGCACATCAAGATCGACAAAGCCTCCGCCGGCGCCGTTTCGCCCAACGGCTTCCGCCTATCAGCCTCGGCCGGCGCGTTTTACCATGCCGTCGCAAGCTCCAACGCGCCGCTGGTCAAGTTCAACTTCAGCGGAACCCGGTCCTGGAGAGATGCCAACATCTTTGGCCTGAGCGGGGATGTCAACTCCTACCTGCGCGCCAGTGTCGCCCAGCCTTACCTGTTTACTTTGGGAGGACCCATGCGCCTTTCCGCCTCATCCTTCGACGAGTTCCGGGGAACCGACACCTACCTGGCCCGCACTGGCTACATGCACAGAATCGCGGCTCTTCCCACCGGCATCGGACATGGCCTCTACGCTGTCCTCGGCTACGAGGCCGGCGAAATCTGGTCGCCGCAAACTAAATCGATTCTCCGCCAGGATGGACTCACCGGACTGGTGGCCAGCACACCCATCGGCCTCTTTACCTTCGGCGGCTCCGTCGGCGACGCCGGCCACCGCAAGGTCTTCGTAATGCTGGGGCGGTGGTTCTGATAGGAGAATCAATATGCGCATGTACAATCCGCCACATCCCGGCAAAGTGCTTCGGGAATTTCTGGGTGACACAAACGTAACGGCCGCCGCAAAGCATTTGCGGGTTTCACGCGCAACGCTTTCCCGCATCCTCAACGGCAAGGCAGGCATCTCGGCCGATATGTCGTTGCGCCTTTCAGCGGCCTTTGGCACTCACGCTGAAATTTGGTATGAGCTGCAAACCGATTACGATTTGTGGCAAGCATCCCGAAAGAAGCAGCCAAGGATCGAACCGTTTAGGCGGGCAGCGTAACATTAGAAACGCCAAGTATTCTAAAAGTCTTGGAACCCGCCCCCAGAATGCGCAAAGGCCCTCCTACGCGGGAGGGCCTTCGTGCATAAAACAGTCGCGGCTTACGCTACCACTTCAATCCCCATGGAGCGCGCGGTGCCCTTGATGCTCTTGATGGCCGTCTCCACCGAGGCGGCGTTCAGGTCGGGCATCTTCTGCATGGCGATTTCGCGCACCTGCTTCTCGGTCACCTTGCCGATCTTTTCCTTGTTGGGCGTGCCCGAGCCTTTTTCGATCCCGGCCGCCTTCTTCAGCAGCACCGGCGCCGGCGGCGTCTTGGTGATGAAGCTGAAGCTGCGGTCAGCATAGACGGAGATGACAACCGGAATAATCAGCCCGGCCATCTCCTTGTTGGAGGTGCGCGCGTTGAACTGCTTGCAGAACTCCATGATGTTGACCTGCGCCTGGCCCAGCGCGGGGCCGACCGGCGGCGCCGGCGTGGCCTTGCTGGCCTCGATCTGCAGTTTGACGTAACCCGTAATCTTCTTCGGAGGTGCCATGTGTCGGTTCCTTTGGAACCAGCTTCTAGCTTCTAGCCGCTAGCTTTTAGCTGGTTTGTTCCTGTTCAAATTTTGGTGACGCAACCCCTGCATTCGCCTACAACCGAGGGCGGCTAGATAATCCGGTCGGCTAGAAGCTGGAAGCTAGTAGCTGGAAGCTGCGTTACTCAATCTTTTCCACTTTGCCGAACTCCATCTCCACCGGGGTGGAGCGTCCGAAGATGGTCACCATGACCTTGAGCGTCTCGCGATCTTCGTTGATTTCATCCACCACGCCGTTGAAGTTGGCAAATGGCCCGTCGGTAATGCGGACCTGCTCGTTCTTCTCAAACTTGATTTTGAGCCGCGGCTTCTCCTTGGCGACCTCGGAGCGGAAGAGGATTCCGCTGACTTCTTCCTCGCTCAGTGCCACCGGCTTGTCGCCCGTGCCCAGAAAGCCGGTCACCTTGGGCGTGTCTTTCAGGACGTGCCACAGGTTGTTGTCCAGCTCCATTTCGACCAGCACATAACCCGGCAGAAAAACCCGCTCCATAGTGCGTTTCTTGCCGTTGACGATCTCTGTCACCTGCTCGGTGGGAATCATCACCCGGCCAACGCGGTCTTTCAGTCCGAAGGCCTCTACGCGGCTCTGGATGGACTCGCGCACCTTGCGCTCAAAGCCCGAATAGGCGTGCAGAATGTACCACCGGAAGCGCTCGTTGCGCACCGGCGGAGGCGGCGGCTCGGCCTGCTCGACGGCTTGTTCAGCTTGTGTAACCTGTTCAGGTTGTTCCGGCTGCACAACTGGTTCAGCCTGCTCGGCTGTAACAGTCTGCTCGACCTGTTCGGCCTGTTCAGGCTGCACAGCTTGTTCAGCCTGCTCAGTTATAACAGCCTGCTCGACAATCTCGGCCTGTTCAGGTTGTTCCGCTTGTTCCAATTCTTCGTCTGCCATCTTCTGCTCTCGTTTCGCGGTTCAACTTCACTCCCGCACTACTGCGCGCCCATCCTGTGCAGAAGCCAGTTCATGCCCGAGGAGAAAATCGAATCCGTCACTAAGAAGAACAATCCAAAGATAAATACCGCGATGATCACCACCGTGGTGGTGGACTGCACTTCCTTGCGGGACGGCGTAACCACCTTGCGCATCTCCGCGCGCACATCACTTAAAAAGCGCGTGAATTCGCCCCATTGCCCAACCACGCCTCCGGAAAACTTCGACACGGGATTTTCTCCCGGCCGCTTGACCGGCGACGGCCGCTCTTCGCTGTTCACGATTGCTGCTTTCGATGCCATGCTTACTGTTCCTTCGCGCCCGGCGTCGCGCCTGGCGCATTCCTGTTCAATCTGGCAGGGGCGGAGGGATTCGAACCCCCAAGTTCGGTTTTGGAGACCGACAGTTTAGCCGTTGAGCTTACGCCCCTAAAAACAGTTCTCAGTTGCCAGTTCTCAGTTCTCAGTTTTTCTGCCGGCGATTCAGGCTTTTAGCCATTTCCGCTGAAGCTTAACTGAGAACTGACAACTGAGAACTGTGAACTGTCATTACTTCGTTTCCTTGTGCGGCTGGTGCTTGCGGCAGCGGTTACAGAACTTCTTGAACTCCAGACGGCCGGTGGTCGTCTTTTTGTTCTTCGTCGTAGAGTAATTCCGCTCCTTGCACACCTCGCACTGCAATGTAACAATTTCCCGCATTCCAAACCCTTCCAGTTCTCAGTTCTCAGTTCTCAGTTTTCAGTTGTCAGCCATTTAGCGTTTCATTCAGCTTTTGCGCCCGTCCCGGCAAAGCCGGAAACTGAGAACTAACAACTGAGAACTGTGAACTTACTTGATAATCTCGCTCACCGTGCCGGCGCCCACCGTGCGGCCGCCTTCGCGGATGGCAAAACGCAATCCCTTTTCCAGCGCCACCGGCGTAATCAGCTCAACCTCAAGCTGCACGTTGTCGCCCGGCATCACCATCTCCACGCCTTCGGGCAACTGCGCCACCCCCGTCACGTCCGTCGTGCGGAAGTAGAACTGCGGCCGGTAGCCCTTGAAGAACGGCGTGTGACGCCCGCCCTCTTCCTTGCTCAGCACGTACACCTCGCCCTTGAAGTGCGTGTGCGGCGTGATCGAGCCCGGCTTGGCCAGCACCATCCCGCGCTCCACATCCTCCTTCGGTGTGCCGCGCAGCAGAATGCCCGCGTTGTCCCCCGCCATGCCCTCGTCGAGTTGCTTCTTGAACATCTCCACGCCCGTGCAAACCGTCTTGCGCGTCTCGCGGAAGCCCACGATCTCCACGTCCTCGCCCACCTTGATCTTGCCGCGCTCAATGCGCCCGGTGACCACGGTGCCGCGCCCGGAGATGGAAAAGATATCTTCAATCGGCATCAGGAAGGGCTTGTCCACCGCGCGATCCGGCCGCGGAACATAAGCGTCCACCGCGTCCATCAGCTCGTCGACCTTGGCCTCCCACTGCGGCTCGCCGTTCAGCGCGCCCAATGCCGACCCGCGAATCACCGGCACTTCGTCGCCCGGGAACTGGTACTTGGTCAGAAGCTCTCTGACTTCCATCTCCACCAGGTCGATCAGCTCGGTGTCTTCGACCGCGTCGCACTTGTTCAGGTAAACCACCATGCACGGCACGCCCACCTGGCGCGCCAAAAGCACGTGCTCCTTGGTCTGCGGCATCGGACCGTCGGTGGCCGCCACCACCAGAATCGCCCCGTCCATCTGCGCCGCGCCGGTAATCATGTTCTTGATGTAGTCGGCGTGGCCCGGGCAATCCACGTGCGCGTAGTGCCGGTTCTTGGTCTCGTACTCCACGTGCGCCGTGGCGATGGTGATGCCCCGCTCCCGCTCTTCCGGCGCGTTGTCGATGGAGTCAAACGAGCGGAACACAATCTTCGGATTGTGCTTCTGCAACACCTTGGTGATGGCCGCCGTCAACGTCGTCTTGCCGTGATCAATGTGACCGATCGTTCCTACGTTCACGTGCGGCTTGCTGCGATCAAACTTTTCCTTGCCCATGGCCTTCCGTCCCTTCCGTTAAACTGAATTTCCTGTCGCGCTCCCTGAAATACGAAAGCGCAAATGCTTGTGTTGCGCGCCTCAGTAGTAGGCGTACACCTTGAGATACCTCTGCCGCAGTTCCGGCGGCACCGCTTCCACCTGCTGCAGGTAGCGTTCGCGGGCCAGGGCCTGGTCAGAAACAGGCAAGGCCCGGTAAAGCTCCGCAGCTTCCTTGCCTATCAGGCCGCGCTGCAAAGCGCCTTCGAAGTCGCGAATCCGCAGCTTCTTGCGGCCCATGCGGCTCAGAAAGACTTCCACGTCCCGCGCATCAAAGGCCGCGTCGATGAGCGCCTGAAGCTCCGCAAATCCCCGCTCATTCTGCACGGCTATCTTTGCCTGCTCGAACTTCATTTCCTGCCTCGCACTACAGCTTTCAGCCACCAGCCGTCAGCTTACAGCTGCACTCCTGGAGCGGGAGACGGGACTCGAACCCGCGACCAACAGCTTGGAAGGCTGTGACTCTACCACTGAGTTACTCCCGCAAAAAACAGCCTTCAGCTCTCAGCCGACAGCTTTCAGCAACCTTCTTGCCGATGGAGGCCTCGCCGATCCATCTTTTACCCACGTTGGCTGACCGCTGAATGCTGAAAGCTGACAGCTCGAACTTCTGGAGCTGATGACCAGGATTGAACTGGTGACCTCTCCCTTACCAAGGGAGTGCTCTACCAACTGAGCTACATCAGCCCTCTTACTAACTCCTGGGCGTCGTATCACCGCCCCCATCCCCGCCCCTGCGAATCTTCTCCGCGTGGCGGGCTAAAATCGTTCGCAAAACCAAGCCTCCGATGATGATTATCGGAAGCCACCGCAACTCCACCGGCCTGCCTTTGACGAGAATCGCACCCTCGCCCACCGTAAACCAGGCCAGTACCGCCAGAGCCGCATACAACGCCAGAGCCACCCAGTACTTCCGGTCCAAATCAGAACCGGTGCTCCGCAATTCCTTGCGCTCAACCGGCTGCGGCTCCTCGCGCATTCCAACCCTCAAATCATGGTGCACAGGGGAGGGTTCGAACCTCCGTAGGTCCAAAGACCGGCAGATTTACAGTCTGCTGCCATTAACCACTCGGCCACCTGTGCATAACTCCCCTGCCCTACCCGATTCAATCCAATTCAGCGCATCAGGCCCCGCCCGGAATACCTCCGGCTCATCGGAGCATGCACCTCAGTGGAATCACCGCAGAGGACAGGTCCAGCGCCTGAATCTCAAGCACCGGGAAAACTCATTGCCGTTTCAGTCCCCGCTTTCGCTTTCCTTCAGTGGAGCTGGCGAAGGGATTTGAACCCCCGACCCTCTGATTACAAATCAGATGCTCTACCAGCTGAGCTACGCCAGCCCTTCCCACCCGGAAGCTGTCCCGGAGGCTCGTAATCCGTACGGGCACACCAAACCTATGCACGCACTACGGCACAGAAATCAAGGTTATCACACCTCTGGGGAGCGGGGCAAACCGGAGCGTAAGAGATTCCCGGGCCAGGACAACTTCATTGCCGCATCATCGACTCATAGGCTGCGTAGACACCTTCGAAGACAGCATCCCAACTGGCAGTGAGCGCATAGACCCGCGCATCCAGCCTCATCCGGGCGTGCCATTCGGGATCGGCCAGCACTCCGGCTACAGCAGCGGCAAACTCCGCATCCGGAACACTCCGCCCGGTCTGGCCGTCGCGGATGATGGTTGCCGGACCGCCGTCGGGGGTCACAATGGCCGGCACTCCGCTTGCCAGAGCTTCCAGCACCACGTTGCCGAATGTGTCGGTGTGCGAGGGGAATACGAACAGGTCCATGTTGGCATAAGCCTCGGACAGCTTTTCTCCGCGCAGAACGCCGGTAAACTCGGCCCGCGGCAGCCGCTCGCGCAGCCAGTTCTCTTCGGCGCCGTGTCCGACGATGAGGAAGCGGAAGTTTGTGCGGCCCATCCGTTCCATCTCCTGCTGCACCTGGACCAGCAGGGCCACGTTCTTCTCGACAGAGAGCCGCCCCACAAACCCCAGGATCGCGTCTCGGTCCTGGGGATTGCGCCTGCGCTTTGCCGGATGAAAAATTTCTGCGTCCACGCCGCGCGGCATAAGCTGGCAGCGCCGGCCGGTAGCTCGCTCCAGCATCGTGCATAGCTCGGGATTGGGCGCAAAGAGTACGCGGGCCAGTTTATAGAACCTGGCCAGCACGGCCATGGAAAAATGCTCGATCTTGTGTGCCGTTGCCGCCGACTGCCGCTGCGGCAGAAGGCGCAGGAGCCAGCCCGAGCGCCGCGCCGCGTACTCGTGAACATTCGTGTGCCAGCTGGCGGCCAGCGGCAGTTGATTACGGTGAGCCAGCCAGGCGCCCAGCATTCCCACATCGCTGGGACCGGTAACGTGAATCAGGCTGGGCTTGAAGCGCTTCAGCACCCTGCTTATAAGCGGGATATGACGCAAGAAAGCGGGGTCGAAGCGCAGATCTTTTTCCAGGGCAAAGGAAAGAACACTGCGCGGCAGTTCCAGCGTCCACAGATTGCCATCCTCGATGAGCCTCTGGGCGCGGCCTCCTGCGCGGACACATAAGAAGGGCAGATTGCGCTTCCGCGCAAAGGCCTCAAAGTGGCGGCTGGTGTGCGCGACTCCGTTCACCTCGTGAAAGGAGTCGGGGAAGAAGGCCACGCGCGGCGGTCGATCGGTCATAGGTGCGCTGTCATTGCATCCCCAACAGGTCGGATAATCTGCTTCCGGCCTGCGTCAATCCTCAGACGTCCTGCTCGCCCAAAGCCAGGCGCAACTGGCGAGACTCGCTCCAGGCCATGCGCAGCCCGCCGGAAACCGGAGCGGCGCCCATCAACTGCACCATTGCCAGCAGGAAGCTCATCAGCCGTGGAGGCTGGCCGTTGGGCCACAGCTCGCTCAGCGGCCGGACGGCTCCATTTGCGTCCGGGTGATACACGCGCTCATCCCAGGTGCGCGAACCCTGCGGAAATTCCGGGTAGTGGCGAACGGCGTCGATGGTCGATTGCAGCAGGCGGTGCTTCCACGGCTCGGCGTACTGCGGCATGAACAGCATATGGCTCTTCTTTTCCCGCCGGATCTCGTGCACGAACTCGGTAAAATTGGCCGCGTTGGTCAGGTTGAGGTTGGCGTTCGGCTCCACGCCATGGCGGTCGCCGCCGCTGATCAGCAGCATATTCCACTGCTCGGCCAGCCGCCGCACCGCACGGTTCTCGTCCCAGTTGCGCAGCCCGTTCAGTTCCAGCGCATGCAGATAGTTGCCGTTCTTCTGCAGAAACCCGTTCACCTGGAACTGATGCCGCTCCTTGCCGATCAGGTAGAGATCCCACATGGGGTGGTTGAAGACCACCAGCACATTCGGTTCCTCGTCGAGCGCCCGCAGAATCTCAGTCAGCCGCCCGTCGCTGGGATGAGCCGTGAAATCGGTCAGCGTCTCCATCCACTCCGTGGCCTTGGTGCTGGGCAGGTTATGCACGCCCAAATGGAAGGACTGCTCGCCATACGGAGCGCTCCACTCCACCGAAACCGGAATCCGCCGCGCGCTGGCGATGGTGCGCAGCAGCATGGGCGCCTTGATGTTGTCGTGGTCGGTGATGGAGACCATCGGCTCCAGATCCAACTTCTCTATCTGGCGGCTTTCCAGATCAAAGGCCAGCCTGGGCGTCATCGGCGGCGTCCAGTAGCTGGCCGCGTAGTTGATTCGTACTCCGTGCATCCGCTCCGAGCGCTGCTCCAATCGTGTGAGCAGCGGGCGCATCACCGGATACTGGTTGCCGAAATTGGCCAGGAAGTCCAGCGTCTCGTGCGACTGGTTGGTGTGGCTGTGCAGGGAAACTCCGCGCCGGAAGCCTTCCGTCGCCTTCCGGTCGCGCCATAGGTACGAAATGGTCGATTGGGCCATTCTGCTCCTTCATCCCACGGGGAATGTGGAATTACTGGAGCCAGTATCCAGCGCCGACCATCAAAGGAGAGTTAACGGGACGCGAATGTGGCGTCAATAAGCGAAGGAATCAAGAAAGACACGGTAAAGCCCTGGAAGACCAGGAAAAATCAGAATGCCGCAGGGGTGCAGTTTCCGGTTTGCCGGTGATTCGCCCGAGGCATGTATCGAACAGTGTCCCTAAAAGGGTACATCTCAACGCCTCCGAGATCGCGATTAGGAAAAGCCGTGCATGAAAGCGCGTATAATTCGTCCATGCTTGAGATCGAGCCTTTTCCCGAGTCTCTGCTCCCAAAGAGCATGCGAGGTATCTACAAAGGCGAACTCGCGCGCCACATATATAGATACCATGCAGTCTCTCGTGGCCCGGCGAGAATTATCATTCACGAATACGACGAGAGACAGGCAGCAGGCCGAAAGATTGCTTTCTCTCACCCTGATATAGTCTTTTATTTTGCAAAGGTCGCTGGAGAAGGAATCATCGGCAATTTAGCGTTCAAACTCATAATGAAGATTGCGAATGGGGTGCGAGAACCACTCAAAGAGATATTCCGGCCAAATATTGAATTCCTGAGCGTCGTCCCAAAAGAGACATACAACAGGCTTCGTCGACAAAGGCACCCAGGCAAGAGGGCGACGTCGAAATTGCCTGAATCGCTCAAATCAAAGGTAGAGGATCAATACAAGGCACTGGTCCCCCAAGAGGCAGCCACCAAACCAAAGAAAGTTCGAAAAGAAGCAGTGAAATGAAGGGGTTCCGAGATAGAGTGTGAGATCCGGTTGGTTGGTCACCTATCCGGAAACAACACCACTATCCCTCAATGCGGTACTCAAAAAAGTCGGGATGCCTACTTCCGCGCCCAGCCGTTCTCCGGCCCCAGAAAGTCCTCCATCGCCCAGCCTTCCATCAGATCCTCGCCGGTGGGCTTGCCCCCGGCCGCCTCCACCGCCAGATAGTTCACCGTCAGCCCCGCGCGCAGCAGCTCGAAGGCCTGATCTGGAGAGTCGGCAAACTGGAAGAGCTCGAGGTCCTTGGGCGAAATGGTTCCCGCGTCTACCAGCGCATCCAGATTGAAAACCTTCTTCCAGTACTCCGGACCGTAGATCACCACGGTGATCTTATTGCCCAGCTTCTGGGTCTGCGCCAAAGTCAGAATCTCGAACATCTCGTCCAGGGTTCCGAAGCCGCCGGGAAATACCACCAGCGCCTTGGCCAGGTAGGCGAACCACAGCTTGCGCATGAAAAAGTAATGGAACTCGAAGTTGAGCGAGGGTGTGATGTACCGGTTGGGCGCCTGCTCGAAGGGCAGCCGGATGTTCATCCCAATGGTCTTGCCGCCGGCCTCGTGAGCGCCGCGATTGGCCGCCTCCATGATGCCCGGCCCGCCGCCTGAGGTGACCACAAAACGGTGCCGCCGCGAGGGAATCGTCTTCGCCCAGGTAGTCAGCAGCCCCGCCAGCCGCCGTGCGTCCTCGTAGTAGCGGGCCATCTTCACCGCCGCTTCGGCGCGCTTGAGCTGCAAATCCGAGGCCTTGCCGGCAGCAATCTCCGGCGCTTTGGCTGGTTGTTCATGGCTGGGCGCCGGCCGCGTGGAACCTGTATTTTCCAGCAGTTCAAGGGTATGATCGGCCTCCTCGCGCCCGCGAAAGCGCGCCGAGCCGAAAAAGACCACCGTGTCCTGAATCTGCTCCCGCCGGAAGCGCGCCAGCGGCTCCATGTACTCGGAGACAATCCGGATCAGCCGCCCGTCGGCGCTGTTCAGGAAGCTCAGGTTTTCATAGGCCAGCGGCGCGGATGCGAGCGGCGGCGGCGCATCGCTGACAGGAATCTTCGCAGCCGGCGTGGAGGCAGCGGCTTGTCCTTCAGTCCCGAGTCCCTTAGTCCCTGGTCCCTGCTTTTTGTCGTTCATCTCATCCATCCCGATAATGGAGTGCGTTATAAAACGCAATCCACAGGTTCAATAGCCCCAGCCCCGACACCAGTCCGCGCACCGCGCCATTGGCCGCGTAGACCGAGAGCGCGGGGAATTGCTCAAACAAGGGGTTCTGGTCCCAGAACGTCCTGGACCACGGCACATAGCAGACAGCCAGGCCGATGTACATCCTCAGCAGTACCCTCAAAAACAACTCGGCGCGCACCAGCCAGCGCGGAATCCGCTGCGGCGCGTGCATAAACTCGGTTGGAGGCGCGGCGGCGGGCGCTGGCTCCGGCTTGCCAGCCGGGCTTACGGCACGTTGAGGCGAGGTCGATTCCGGCTGCTGGGACATTCGTTTTGCTCGCACACCGCCCCCGATAGCGGAACCAGAGTAGATGGATCTCGAAACCATAGCATTCAAGTCGACGCGACCATCCTGGGGTCCCCAGCGACTGGTCTTCATCGCTGGGGTGGAGAGAGCGGCGACCCTGAACAAAACACAACAGGACACTGTTACTCTGGTTCCGCTCTGATTCCAGCCCCATCGCGGGCACTTGGCACAGGCCCATCCACGGCCCGGCGCAGGGACGCCGTACTCAAACGGTAACACAGCAGCCGCACGTAGCAGAAAGAGTGCGGCCGCCTGAGCGCATCGGGTTGTGGCGGCTTTTGCGCGACGGTTCAGAGACGGAAGTACACGCCGATCATCGGCTCCGCCGTGTGCGTGAAGGCGCCGGTCGAGGTGAACACTTTGGTCAGATCGGGCGCTTTGTAGAGGTTGCCGCGGTACTGGAAGCGCAGGCCGATGTGCGGCAAAAGCCCCCAATCCACTCCGCCGCCGTAGACAAAGACCCCCTTGGTCGCGGTGCTGGTACTAACAGAGGTGCAAGCTATATCAATAACAAGGCAATGGGTTTGCCCATTGGTGGGAACAACCAGCAGAAGGCCTCCGCCTGCCAGCGCAAAGGGCCGAAAGCTGGTTGGCTTCAACTTCAACGATGCGATGTAATCGCCCGTCACCTCATGCGCATTGGCTGAAATCACGCCCGACGGGAAGGTGCAGCCGCCAGGAGGAGTGGGACAGGGAGGTATAACTGGAACAGCGCCAAACGAGTAATTCTGGTTGGCGCGGTTGATCGAGTAGGTTCCTTCATAGCCGAACCACGGCTTGGCGATGTGCCGTATTTCCAGCAATCCGCCGGCGGCATTCGAGGGACTCTGAATGGTATCGTTGCCCCTTGTGGATCCGGTGAAGGCTCCGTAAAGGCTGGCTGACACATCCGTCTGTGCATAGGCCGCCACGCTCGCCAGCGCGGCCACTCCAACCATAAGGGAAGCTATCTGCGTCCATTTCGTGCGCATTCTGATCTCCTGTGTTGAATTCGGTTGTGTTGGATGATGAGGCCTCAACTCTCTGTTATCTGCCCTTGAGTATGGACGCAATTACAAAGTATTTGTTTACAGCTCGGAAGATTCATGTGGACTTGTTCAGCAACTGCTCTAACTCTCGCTTCTTTGATATTGAACACTACAATCTCCGCCCTACAACGCGGCGCGTTCGACTCAATCTCATACTTCCCATAGTCGATCGTGAACACCGCCGTTCCGCCAATCCGCACCTTGGTCTCGCTCCGGTTCCGCTCCGGCAGCCAGTAATCGCCTGTTTTCGCAAAGGTTTGCAGAATCCGCGTCCGCGCAATCCAGAACGAAGGGTTTTTGGCCGGTTCCGCATCGATCTTCAGCAACGCGAACTCCGCCGCATCCACCCAGACTTTGCCCTTATACAGAAACTTGCTGGCCACCAGCGGCTGCACATCCAACACATAAGCCGGCCGTCCTCCCAGGGTCTCGGTTCCCGCCAGGTGGAACCTGTAATTCGCCGGCGTCAGGGCGTTCGCCATTTTGTCCTGCGAGGCTTCCATTTCGCTCTCCACCGCCCGCTTCAGCACCTTTTCGCAAAGCATCTTCGACCCGCTCTGCTTCACAATCCGAAAGCTCTTCCCCAACGCGGCGTCGTAATTGTATTCAACCTCCATATTGGCAGCGATCACGGCGGAGAATCCCCGGTACTCCACCTGGTACTGGCGGATCGATTGCAGATGTTTCTGTCCATCCTTCTGCGCCTGATAGTGGCGCTGCATCTCGTCGACAATCTGCGCGGAGGTCAGCGCCGGGGGCGAAACCGTATCCGGCCTCTGCGGCCATATTCCTCTGGCCGTGAAAGCCAATACAATTGCCAAAAACAGAGCTCGATCCCGGGGAAAGAACATAACGAATGATATCCCCTCATCGCAGGCCGGGAAAACCCCGTGGTGTTGCGGTCAATACGCCGCGCTATCCTGTCACTACATGATTCGACGGCCGTTCCTCCCAATTTTGGCAGCTTGCTCGGTGCAGCGCTCATGATCTTGAATAAATAACATAATTGTAGTAACATAATCGTATGATGCGCTTTGAGTGGGATCCCGCCAAAGCAATCGCCAACCTGCGCAAGCACGGCGTGAGCTTCGAAACTGCCACGCGCGTCTTCGCCGATCCATATGCGCTCTTTGAACAAGATCGCATTGTGGACGATGAACTTCGGTGGCAAGCCATTGGAGTCGTAAACGGACTTATGATGCTGATGGTCGCTCATGTTGTGCATGAGCGGGACGGAGTTGAAGCAATCCGCATCATCTCGGCACGGCGAGCCAACCAAAAGGAAAGGAGGCGTTATGAAGAGGAAATTGGTTCAATATGAGATCGACCTTGCCCATCCGCCTACTCTGACGAAGGCTCAGAAGGCGGAGATTGCCTCTCTCCGGGCTAAGCCGGAAACCGAAATCGACTACTCCGAGATTCCGCCGCTCGGCGATGCCTTTTGGAAGAACGCAGTGCGCAATCCGTTCTACCGGCCCACCAAAACATCAACGACCGTGCGCATCGACTCGGACGTGCTGCTCTGGCTGCGTGCGCAAGGCAGGGGCTACCAGTCTCGCATCAACGCCATCCTGCGCCGCGAGATGCTGGAATCCGTACAATCGACAGCGACTAAATGAGCTGGAGTTATAAATTTAGAAAAGGTAAAGGGAGCGCTCACGGTCAGGTCACCCGTCCGCCGCGTTATCCTGTCTCCACATGATTCGACGGCCGTTTCTCCCAATTTTGGCAGCTTTGCTTGGCGTCGGGTTCTTCATTCCCACGCTCACCACCGCCCAGCAGGACGCGACAAGTTCACTTGCTTATCGCGATGAGCAGCCGGTGCGCGCACGGCATGGGATGGTGATCAGCGTCCACCACCTGGCCTCCGACGCAGGCCTGGAGATGCTGCGCGCCGGCGGCAACGCCGTGGACGCCGCCGTGGCCACCGGATTTGCCCTGGCCGTGGTGCATCCGGCAGCCGGAAACCTGGGCGGAGGCGGCTTTCTGCTGCTGCGCGCCCACGACGGAAAAACCACCTTCATCGACTTCCGCGAGAAGGCCCCGCTCCAGGCCACTGAAACCATGTACCAGGACGCATCGGGCAATGTCATTCCCAACTCCAGCCTCCTCGGCTATCGCTCCATCGCCACGCCCGGCTCGGTCGCCGGCCTGGTCTACGCCGAGCGCAAGTACGGCAAGCTCGGACTGCGCCGCGTCATCGCCCCGGCCATCCGCTTAGCCGCCGAGGGCTTTCAACTTACCGCCGAAGAAGCCCATGAACTCAGCGATCCCGACCTGGCCCGCTTCCCCGACTCCAGGCGCATCTTCCAGCGCGACGGGCAACTGTATAAAGAAGGTGAGACCTTCAAGCAGCCCGAGCTGGCCCGCACCCTCCGCCGCATCGCCGCAAATCCCGAGGACTTCTACCACGGTAAGATGGCCCAAGAGTTGGTCGCCGATCTCAAGCAAGGCGGCGCGCTGCTCACCCTCGAAGACCTGGCTCGCTATACCGTCATTGAGCGCGCCCCCATCATTGGCAGCTTTCACGGTTACACCATCCTCAGCGCCCCGCCGCCCTCTTCAGGCGGAATCGTTCTGCTCAGCACCCTCAATATTCTCGAAGGCGACGATCTGGCCAAACTCGGCGACCGCAGCCCCGCGTCGATGCACCTTATCGTCGAAGCCTTCCGCCGCGCCTACATGGACCGCGCCGAATACCTCGGCGATCCCGACTACAACGCCATTCCCGCCGCCGAGCTGACCGCAAAAAACTACGCCGCCGCCTGGCGTTCCACCATCGATTCCCACGCAGCCAGCCTCAGCGCCACGCTCCGCCGCCCCGATGGCTTTCTACCTCCTGCGCCCAAAACCGCCGGTTATCGCGCCGAATCGCCGGACACAACTCACTATTCCGTGGTCGATAGCCAGGGCAACGCCGTTGCTGTTACCACTACCCTCAACAACTCCTTCGGCTCTCACGTTGCCTCCGGCTCGCTCGGCTTTCTGCTCAACGACGAGATGGACGACTTTACCGTCAAGCTCGGCACGCCCAATCTCTACGGCCTCATTCAGGGCCCGGCCAACGCCATCGCCCCAGGCAAGCGCCCCCTGAGCGCCATGACCCCTACCATCGTGCTCGAAGACGGCAAGCTGCGTTACGTCCTTGGATCGCCCGGCGGCGCGCGCATCATCTCCACCGTCGCCAACATCTTCCTCTCCGCCTCCATGGGCGGTCTGAACATCCAGCAGGCCGTTGACGCGCCTCGCTTTCACCACCAGTACCTGCCTGACAAGCTCTACCTGGAACCCGGCTTTCCGCCTGCCACTCTGGACGCCCTCCGCGCGATGGGCTACGACCTAAGCATCAGTCGCGGTTACTGGTCCAATGGCGAGTGCATCGCCGTAAACCCCAAAACCGGCGAGCTCGAAGCCGGCCAGGACCACCGCAGCCACTACGGCAAGGCTGCCGGCTACTAGGTTCTGTCTTCCGATAGTTTTCCCATGCGGAACAAGGCCAGGAGGAACGTGCGCCAGTTGCCGGAAGGGTAGTGTCGGGAGAAAAAAAGGAGAATTATTTGTGTCATGCGAGCCTGTGACGACGGGCACGGATTTTTTAACATAGATTTTTCGTAGATTGTTCAATTTTGTACTTCTTTTTCCACAACGCCCCTTCGATACTCCCAATTACGCACGATCCACGATGTGTGCAGAGAGAATTCTAAAGAATGAAATGGAGGCATGAACCTCCATTCTGCCCCATGGGCGCCCAGCCCTGCGTTCACTTCCCCGGAAAATGCGCGGCGGTCGCGCTGAATTCTTCCGGAGAACTTCTCGTTACCGCCCGGATTTACCTTTTGACGTCGAGTAAGGTGCCCTACCACGGAAGATTCAGCTCAGGAGTTTCCTATGGCCGCTATCAAGCCAGGGTGGAGCAAGCCCTCCACCATCCTCTTCGCCTCTGAGTTTCCCGCCAATGAGAAGGCCTTTGCCTTTGCCTTGGCCCAGGCTGCCGAGTTCGGCTCGGATCTCGTTATCTTTCATGTTTATGACAGTATTGACATAACCGCGCAGGAAGCCTCAGCGAACCCTCCTGGCGTTTACGCCCAGGCCCGCGACAAGAAGCAGTATTTTGAGCCTCTTGCCCAGCGCGCCGTCAATCTCGGCGTCCATTGCAACATCGTGGTTCGTTCTGGGCAGGCCGCCGAGCAAATTCTCGCCTTCCTGCGCGAGCGGAAGATTGATCACGTTGTCATGGGCACTCATTCTCCCGGCCCCATCGGCAAGCTGCTGGTCGGTTCCGTGGCCGAGGAGGTGTTGCGCAACTCCCCCGTGCCGGTCAACATCGTCGGCCCCAACGTGATCGAGGGTGCATATCGTCATATTTCCGCCCGCACCATCCTGTGTTCGGTCGGCGTGCCTAAGTCCAGCCGTGTGGTGGCGCAGTTTGCGGCAGAGCTGGCTGCCCGCCACAAGGCCAGCCTGATCCTGCAGCATGTCATCCCGCCCCAGGAGCGCGATGAAATCCTCGCCGGCCGCACTCTCGGCCAGATCGAGACCGAACTGCCCTCTTTGGTCCCACCCAGTTTGCAGCACAAGGTGGTCGTGCGAACCAGAGCCGTGCTCGGCGATCCGACCGAGGAGTTGCTCTACCAGGGTAGAGCGCTGCATGCCAGCCTGATCGTGATGGGCGCGCAGGGTGCCTCCCACTTTGCCGCCGTCTCCCGCGCCGGCATTGTTTACAAGGTGCTGGCCTTCTCGCAATGCCCGGTCCTCACCCTCTCGCCCGTTGTGCTGGCCGAATGCGGAGCCGGTCAGGAGCAGCCGCGCTCCTCCGAACTCTGCCTGGCCGGCGTATTCTGAATAAATGTCAAGCGATCTCCGGCATGACGGCAAGTCGTTCAATGGCAATTCCATGGCAGTCGCCTGACTTGGCGGATAGGTAGCTCACATGACAACGAACTCGAATAAAGCAGTCCCCGCGCGAGAAAGGTCGCGCTGGTTTCGGATTGGACAATTCCTGTTTTTTGTCGTCTTGGCAGTCGCATTTTTTCTCCTGGGCCAAAGCATGGTGCACCACCGCTTTTTTAAAGGCAGCCGTATCGACCGGTATGGCCACATCAAACAATAGCGGTTACTGCAAACCTGGTGTTTTGTCGGCTCCCATCTTTTGCCCGCTGCGCCATCGAGCTGGCGAGCTGGGTCGCGTCCAAAGCAGCGTAACGCCATGCTACCCTAGCCTTTGTTCGATCCCGTCCATAAATTGCTGGCTCGACAAAGGAGCACGCCGTCCATGAAGCCCATCGCCCGCGATTCCGGCTGGAACCTCTCGCGATGCCGGGTCGCCGCGGTCGTAGCCTTCTTTGCCCTTAACCTCGCCGTCTATTTCGTCCGCATCTTCAGCGTCTGGCGCTATGGCGCGCTCTTCTGCTCCACCGCCGTCGAGTCGCCCATGATCGACTCCGTCTGGAGATGCATGAAGCATCAGCCCGTGTATACGTGGCCCTTCGCGTTCCCCTTCTCTCTTTCGCTCTATAACTATCTCTTCTATTCCATGTATGCCGTTGCCCTTCGGCTGATAGGCGCGTGGGATGCCGGCATCCTCACCTGGGGACGCCAGTTCACGCTGCTCTTTGCGCTGGCCGGCGCCGTAGCGCAGTGGCGTCTGGTGCGCTCGCTCCTCGACTTGCGCGGCGCAGCCAGCGCGCTTTCACTCTGTCTCTCTCTGGGCCTCTGGCTCTGTACCTCGCTCATCAAGTATTGGGCGCTCACCATCCGTCCTGACATGGCCGCCGCCGCGTTGGTCATGGTCGCCCTCTGGGTCGTCGTGCGCCAGCCCAGATTCTGCTTTGCTTATGCGGGCCTCCTGCTCTATCTCGCCTGGGCCTTCAAGCAGTCGTCGGTCCTAGCCTTCGCCGGCCTCTGCCTCTGGTTACTCCTCAATAAACGCTGGCGCAATCTCGCTCTTCTGGCCGCGGTCTTTGGGGCTCTGGTCGCCGCCACGCTTCTCCTCGGTACGTCCGAATACCGCTTCAGCATCCTCATCGCCCCGCAAATGGTCCGGGAATTTTCTTTCGGTCTTCCCTGGATTCTGCGCGCTCTCGGCACCGGACTCACCGCCCTGGCCCTGAACCTCTATTGGGTCGCCGCGCCCTTCGTTCTGCTGCGCGCCGCAAATTGCCCGGCTGCCCCGTGCCCCATCCTTGCGCCTTTTTTCTGGCGCAAGGGTGGGAAACCACAACACGAATCAAAGTCCGGATCAATCGCGGGTGCCCCATCCATTCCGAGGCTTTTCGAAGAGAAGACGCGGAATGGGTGGGAGTCTATAACACTATCTCCGGTCCAGATCAATTACCTGCTCACAACCGTCTTCGCCCTCGCGCTGATCGTCGGCCTCGCCGCCATGGGAAAGGTCGGCGGAACCTCCAACTATCTCTTCGAGGCCTTCGCCGCCGGCTCTACTCTGCTGCAAATCGCCGTCTTCACCCTGCCGGGCAGGTTGGTAACCGCCCTGCTTCTCTTCGGCTGCATCCAACCAGCCGTCCAACTCGCCGGAGTCGCCATCGGCTACCATCATCCCGGCAGAAAAGACATGGTCCCTATCGCCACCGCAGCCGAGTACCGCGACGCACTGGCCCTGCGCAATCGTTTGGCCGCAATGAAAAAGCCTCTCTTTACCACCGATGGAGTCTTCGCCCTTTCCTGGAACTCCACCGAAAACGGCGCGCCTGCCGTCGTCCTCGATCCCAACTTTCACGAGGCCGCGCGCTCCCGCGAAGTAAACGGCGGCATCGAGGGCATGTTGCAGCGCGGCGAGTTCCCCACCGTCATGCTCGCTTCCACTGATCTCGTCTATCTCAAAAGCCTGCATCCGGGCTACCGCAAGGTCGCCGAATCCATCCAGCAAGGCGTCACCTACAGCATCTACGAGTTCAGCGCCGAAAAGCCCGCGCCGTAGGCGCAGTATTTATTAGCCCCGCGCTTTAGCGTGGGGAAAGTAGATTCCACAGATTCATTCCGGAGTCCTGTAGGGACGGTGCAACGACATTTCATTTTCAGGGATATTTAGCCCCTGAGGGAATGTTGTCAGAACAAGAGAATCTTCCTTCTGGGACAGAATTTAGTCAGTGCCAGATTCTTTTTGCACTTGAGTTATAAGACGTCGAATCCACAGGTGGCTGAAGATTGCTGAAAACAAAATCATTAAAAAAGACGCGATAACTCCGGCAATTTCCCAAGAGACCACCCCATATGGGTCACTTCTCTTCATTTCCCTGAGCAGAATTGGAATATTTATTCCAAGAATGAACGACCATACTGAAAGTGAGATAATTTGCACGTAGAGATTCCAGAGGATTTGCCTACGCGAGTGAGCAGGCTTGCGCTGGTCGAATTGCCGATGAAATAGCCCCATGGCCGCAAGTATAGCGTTAACATAACCCGTTTTCAAGAGAAACACCGGCAGGGCGCCAAGCCCAATTTATACTGAAAGACATCATGAGCACGTTTTTGCCCGTAGACGAACAGATGGACCTGCTCCAGAAAGGCGCGGCGGAGATTATCCGCGTCGCCGACCTGAGAGAGCGCCTTGAAGAGAGCCGCAAAACCGGACGCCCGCTGCGCGTCAAAGCCGGCTTCGACCCCACCGCCCCCGACCTGCACCTGGGCCACACCGTGCTGATGCGCAAGCTGCGCCACTTTCAACAGCTCGGCCACACCGTCATTTTTCTCGTCGGCGACTTCACCTCGCTCATCGGCGACCCCACCGGCCGCAACGTCACCCGCAAGCCGCTCACTCGCGAGCAAATTGACGCTAACGCCGAAACCTACAAGGCGCAAGTCTTTAAAATTCTCGACGAAAAAGCCACCGAGGTCCGCTACAACTCCGAGTGGCTCGGCAAGCTGGGCTACGAGGGCACCATCCGCGTCACCTCCCACTTTACCGTCTCGCAGATGCTGGAGCGCGACGAGTTCCACACGCGCTTCCAGGCCGAGCAGCCCATCAGCCTCCACGAGCTGCTCTACCCCGTCATGCAGGGCTACGACTCGGTGGCCCTCCAGTGCGATGTGGAGCTGGGCGGCACCGACCAGAAGTTCAACCTCCTCTGCGGCCGCGAACTGCAACGCCACTACGGCCAGAAGCCGCAAATCGTGCTGATGACGCCCATCCTCGAAGGCCTCGACGGCGTGCAGAAGATGTCCAAATCGCTCAACAACGCCATCGGCATCAACGAACCGCCATCCGAGATGTACGGTAAGCTCATGTCCATCTCCGATGAGCTGATGTGGAATTATTGGCTGTTGTTGACTGACCTCAAGCAATCCGAAGTTGACGCCCTGCGCGCGGATGTCGCCGCCGGCAAGCTGCATCCGATGGAAACCAAGAAAAAACTCGCCCGCACCATCACCGCCGGCTTCCACACGGAAGCCGCCGCCATCACCGCCGACGAAAACTGGGCGCGCATGTTCCAGCAGAAAGAGACTACGGAAGATTTGGAGGAGGTCACCGTCGCCCTTGCCGATGTAGCCGGACCTGAACCAAACCAGATTCGCCTGCCGAAATTGCTCGTTCAGCTAGGCTTGGCTTCCAGCGGCGCCGAAGCTAACCGCAAAATCGCCGAGAAGGCCGTCAAGCTCGACGGCGAAGCGGCTGAAAATGTGCTGGTTTCTTTGGCTGCCCTGCCCGCGCGCATCGTCGTCCGCCTCGGCAAGCGCGCTAAGGTTGCGGTGATTGGGTAGGAGGTTGCCCGGCTCTGTTTTGGATGTCGTTGAGTATGTCGTCCACGCTCAATCCGTCCAGCCACTTATGCCGGTCGCGAGTGTAATCGCCGGATCCACTGCGAAAAGTGCGCAGGAAACGAGCCATTCCGTATGCTCCAAGCTCTTTTTGCAGCAAGCCGAGCGCGTGTTGTTCAAACTGTTCGTCTGTCATCTCTTCCAGCGCGATCATGGCTTCGCCTCCTGTACATAGTCTAGCGGATTTGCCACTCGAATTAAAGGGGTTCCAAGACCGCGCTCAGTCTGGCGCAGGAATCGATCATCTGTAGTTAGCAGTAAATCGACTTTTGCGTATTCGGCAATTGCCAAGTGCAAGGCATCCATTCCGCCATAGCCGAGCGTGCTCAAGAACCTGGCCCGAGTAGCCACTTCTTCATTCGGAAGACGGAATTCAGCCGCATACGATAGCATTCCCAGCGCATCTTCCCGGCGTTGCGCATCCGGGTTACTCTGAATTTCTGCCTCCAGGATGGAACTGGCAGTCCAGGAGACCCTGCCAGCCATAAGATGCCGGAAGAAAAGCTCCATTGCCTCCGCCTCCAGACGAACGCGCATCTGGCTCGAATCATCCGTCAGCCGGTTCAACGCACATGCATCCAGGTAAACAATCAAGGTTGCTCTCACCTCGCACTCATCTTACAGCCTCAAATGAAGCATCGGCGCAATGTCCGCAATATCATCTATAATGCATGAAACCTATGCATATCCTGACGGATGGTCGTTCGCCCATGCGCAGTCTTCTTCGCCTTGCCCTTCTTTCAATTCTTTCCCTGTCTTGCTTGTTCCTGAGCGCGGTACTCCGCTCCCCCGCGGTCCAGGCCGCGCCGGAACAGAAGCACACCCCCTGCTGCGGGCTAATCACACCCGCGGGTGAGCGGCTTGCGGACACATTCGACAACATGAATGTTGAATCGCTCTGGCTGGCTGGCGAACATGTGAACTGGGAGACAGGAGAGCCGGATAAAAGCGCAGATTACGAGGGGCCGGGCAACCACTCCCATTGCAGCGCTTTTGCCGCGGCGGCCGCCATGCGGCTGGGAGTCTACCTTCTCCGCCCGCCGGAGCATGAACAGCTTCTGCTGGCCAACGCGCAAGCCGATTGGCTGGCAAGCGAGGCGGGCGCGCAGGGCGGATGGAGGAGCGTCGCCGATATGCGCGAGGCGCAGCGGCTGGCCAACCAGGGATACCTTGTGCTGGCGCTCTACCGGAATCCAAACCCGCACGTGCCCGGCCACATAGCGATTGTCCGCCCATCAGAGAAGTCCGCCGCGGCTCTTGAAGTGAACGGCCCGGAGATGATCCAGGCCGGTGAACGCAACTATACGAAGATCAGCGCCCGGGTTGGCTTCGAGCATCATCCTGGCGCATGGCCCAACGGAATTCGATACTACGCGCATGCAATCAATTGAATAACAGCCCATTTATCGTCGGATGCCCCTGAGCCTGCCCTGAGCGTAGTCGAAGGATCCCGCTTTTGGAACCTGGGATTCCTTAATCACTATGTGCGTAAGCGCCGCCCGCCTGGACGGCCAGTCCCCCCACCGCAGGTGGTTTGCAGATAATTACCCTCCGTTGGCGCACAATAATCCTATGTCCAACCTCAGTCCCATCGATCTCCGCCGCCTCGGGTTATTCTTAGTCCCTACGTCCCTCAGTCCCTTAGTCCCTATTTCCTATTCCCTGACCCCTGTTTTCAGGTACCCCCCCCTCCCCCCAATATTTTTTTTGGCCCCAATTCCTTGCAGATTAATACAGCAACCTATGATTCATCGCTTCTTCTCGTTGTTCGGAGGAGGCATAGAAGTCGAAATTAATCAACAAGATACAAGGATTCTAGTTTGTCGTCGGCATCCGCCTTCCACTTTGCGGACGTATCAGGATGTGAGATTCACGGTTTGGCTGTTGAAAACGCCTTGCAGATTATTTCGAGCTTTACTCGCCCAGCGCAAACCTCCGCGCCGATTCCAGCAGTCTTGTTACGGACTCCTACGATCAGGATTCGCTATCGATGCGCATCAGCGGCTCGATTCCGCTGGCGCGCGGCGGCAGCCTCAGATCAGCTCCGTTCGCCCGCTCACTCCCAGCTCCTTGACAATCTTGCCCACGTCCTGCGAGTGGTCGCGGCGGGCAATCAGCAGCGCGTCCTCGGTGTCCACGATGACCAGGTCTTTGACGCCTACCAGCGCCACGAACTTGTGCGGGCTGTAGATGTAGTTGTTGACCGCGTCCTGAGCCATGAGGCCGTTGCTGTCAGCCACGTTGCCTTCGGCGTCTCCGCGCATGCGCGTCTCCAGTTGGTACTCGTAGAGCGAAGCCCAGGAGCCGAGGTCGTTCCAACTGAAATCCGCACGGATGCAGTAGAGGTGCGACAGATGCTCGCCCTTGGCCGAGCGCGGCTCCAGCACGGCGTAATCGACGCTGATGTTCTCGCACTTGGGATAGACCGCGCGGAAGACCTCGTCGAACTGGGGCGTGCCGTAAGCGGCGGCGATGGTCTCCAGCAGCGGAGCGGTCTCCGGCAGGTGTTCGCGCACGGCGTTGGCCAGCGTCCGCGCCGTCCACAGAAACATGCCCGAGTTCCAGTAGTAGTTGCCCGCGGCCACAAACTCCCCGGCTTTGTTCTGGTTGGGCTTCTCGATGAAGCGGCGCACATGCAGGGCGGAATCGTCCCTGGTGTAGTCGGTGGTCTCGATGTATCCGTAGCCGGTTTCAGCGCGGGTCGGCTCAATGCCCAGCACCACGATATTGTCTCCGGCGGCGGCCACGGCAATGCCCTTTTGCAGCGCCTTCAGGAAGCGCGGCTCGTCGGCAATTACGTGGTCCGAAGGAAAGACGCCCAGCACCGCGTCGGGGTTCTGGCGCTCGATCAGAAAGGCGGCCAGTCCGCAGGCCGGGGCGGTGTTGCGGGCCACCGGCTCGCGGACGATCTGTCCGGCGGGGATGCCCTTTAACTGGCCGGCAATCTCGTGGGCCAGGTACTCGTTGGTGATAATCCAGATCTTGTCCTGGCCGGCCAGCGGCTTGAGCCGCTCCACGGTCTGTTGCAGCATGGAGCGCTCGCCATCCAGGGCAAGAACCTGCTTGGCGTGGGCGCGACGGGAGCGGGGCCAGAAGCGTGTACCGCTGCCTCCGGCAAGAATCACGGGACGGAAATCCATAGGCTTTTTCATCGAAACCACATCCTACCCGACGAACGATACGTTTGCACAGGGCTGAATGAATTTTTTTGAAAATGCCGTCCCGCCTGCTGAAAAATCCTGGAAATTGGGCAAAATCCGCAGCCCGCGCTTCACCGGGCGAAACAGGCTGCTGAGCTCGCCTACTTCAGTTTGGCCAGGAATTCTCCCATGCGCCGCACGCCCTCATCGATGTTCTGCCGGGTCAACGGGTAGGAGATGCGGATGTGCTCACTGGTTCCAAAGGCCTCGCCGGGCACGGTGACCACGTGAGCCTCGTGGAGAAGCCGCGTGGCCATCTCCGTCGTGTTTTTGATGCCGCCCTTGCCCAAAAATGCGCCGATGTTGGGGTAGACGTAGAATGCGCCCTCGGGCTTGGTGCAGGTGACGCCGGGAATCTCGGCCAGCTTGGCCAGCATGTAGTCCCGCAGGCCGATGAACTCGGCGCGGAACTCGCTGACGCACTCCTGCGAGCTGCTCAGCGCGGCAATGGCCGCCTTCTGCACAATGCTGGTGGCGTTCGAAGTGCTCTGCGACTGCAGCTTGCTCAGGTTAGCCGTAACGGCCTTCGAAGCCAGCGCGTAGCCCGCCCGCCAGCCGGTCATCGCGTAGGTCTTCGACAATGAACCTAGAATGACCAGGTGCTCTTTAGCCCAGGTGAACGAGCCGCCGCTGACCGGCTTGCCGGCATAGTTTAGATAGACGTAGCACTCGTCCAGCAGCAGGAATATCCCGCGCTCGTGGGCCAGGTGGACGATGCGCTCCTGGTCCTCCACCGAAACCACCGAGCCGGCCGGGTTCGACGGCGAATTGAGGATGATGGCCTTGGTCTTGGGCGTGATGGCCTTTTCGATGGCGTCGGCGGTGATACGGAAGTTCTCCGCCTCCTGAGTCTTGAGGAAGACTACCTTGCCGCCGGCGTACTGTATGATGTCCGCAAAACTGACCCAGTAGGGGACGGGCAGGATGACCTCGTCGCCGTGGTCAACAAGAATCTGGATGGCGTCGAACAGGGCATGCTTGCCGCCGGTGGTGAAGATGGCCTCATCGAGCGCATAGTCAGAGCCGAAGTCGGCTGCGTGGCGCTCGACGATGGCCTTGCGCAGCTCGGGGATGCCGGGCACCACGGTATAGCGGGTGAAGTTGGCCTCGATAGCGGCGATAGCCGCGTCCTTGATGTGCTGAGGCGTGTTGAAGTGCGGCTCGCCCGCGCCAAAATCCACCAGGTTGACGCCCTGGGCGCGCAGCTTGGCGGCCTCGGCGGCCACGGCCATGGTGGCGGAGACTTCGATCCGGCCAATGCGGCCGGCAAAGACTTGGGGAGTAGAGCTTACGGTCGTCATCATACTTTCTATTTTTACAGATTTTTGGGCTGGCGCAAAATCGACGGCCAGAATTTCTCCGTGATGGTGCTGGCACTCAGGCTGTAGCTTTCGAAACCGAGCCGGGCATGTGGCTCGACCTGCAACAGCAGTACGATCTGTTGCACGCAGCGCAGCGGAAGCGACCCAGGGTGGAGAGGTTTCCCTTAGTTGTATGAGGCTGGGCTCACTCAATTATTCTTATTTAGCGCCTTTCTGCTTTAAGAATGTGGCAACATCAGAGTGGCCTCCAGTTAAACTGAGCGCTGTAGTGCCGTCGTTCTGCTTGGCATCAATATCCGCGCCTTTGGCCAGCAGTGCTTGCACCACGTCAAGGTGCCCGTCATGTGCAGCAATCATCAATGCTGTAAAGTCATTGAATCGGGCATTGGGATCGGCTCCTTTGTCCAGCAGCGCCTGCACAATGTCATGGTCAACGTGGTTGCTCATGAGGGCAGCCATCAATGCAGTCAAACCTTCTTCTGCCTTTACGTTGACGTCAGCCCCTTTGGCAAGAAGCGCATTGACTACATTCAGATGGTCATTAAATGCAGCTTTCATCAATATTGTTGCACCGTTGCTTAACTTGGCATTGACATCTGCACCTTTGTCAAGCAGAGCTTGCACTACATCAAGGTGGCCATTTTCTGAGGCTGCCATAAGCGGCGTTCGGCCATTGCTCTCTTTGGAATCTACGATTGCGCCATTGGTAAGCAGAACTTGAACTACGTCCAGATGACCGATTTCCGAGGCCCCATCCAGCGCAGTCATACCATTACTTAATTTGGCATTGACATCAGCTCCGTTAGCAATCAGAGCTTTGACAATCTCAAGTTTTCCGCTATATGAGGCTAACATCAATGCGGTCGCACCATTGCTTATCCTGATATTTGCATCTGCGCCATTGTCGAGCAACGCTTTGACGCGAGGCAAATCGCCATTATTAACCGCTTGAATTAGATCGCCCACTTGTGCGTTAGCCCGTGTGCAAATGCAGACGCAAACCAACAATGCAAGAGCACCCAAAATCGATAAGCGCAAACGAGCTTGTGCCGCTTTTAGCCAAATCATAAGAACGTCTTCAAAAAAATCCATTATTAACCAAGATCCGAGATTCACTCTAACTCGCGCCCATCCGCCCGTGCAGCCGCTTGAGCACGTTGGGCGGGACCAAACCGCTCACGTCGCCGCCGAAACTGAAGACCTCCTTCAGCATGCGCGAGCTGACAAAGGAGTAGCGGCCGGCGGGTTGCAGAAAGACGGTCTCGATCTCCGGGGCGATGCGCCGGTTCATCAGCGCCATCTGGAACTCGTACTCGTAGTCGCTGATGGCGCGGATGCCGCGCAGCACCGCTGAGACTCCCTGCTTGCGCGCGAACTCCACCATCAGCCCGTCAAAGGTGGCCACCGATACGTTTTTCAGCGTGGCGGTCGATTCCTTAAGCATCTCCACCCGTTCCTCAACGGTGAACAGGGGATCTTTTCTCGGATTACTGAGAATGGCGACGATGAGGTGATCAAAGAGCTTGGCGCCGCGCTCGATCAGGTCGAGGTGGCCGTTGGTCGGCGGGTCGAAGGTTCCGGGATAGAGGGCGCTTACGCTCATGGAAACCGCTCCCAGAAGATTCTAACAGTGGAAGGCGCGGGAGGGTTGCGCCGCTGCTCTCCAGGCGTAGGATGGCACTGCTAAAATGTACTCGCCTCTCTGTAGGAGTTTTTTTCATGCCGACCAAGACCATCTTCGAGCCGTTTCGCATCAAGAGCGTTGAGCCCATCCGCTGGACTACCCGCGAGGAACGTGAGGGCCTGCTGGGCGCCGCGCACTACAACCTGTTTCTGCTCCATGCCGACGATGTGCTGATCGACCTGCTCACCGACTCCGGCACTGGAGCCATGTCCACGCACCAGTGGGCGGCGGTCATGGAGGGCGACGAGAGCTACGCCGGCAGCCGCAGCTTCGACCACTTCAAGGATTCCGTGCAGAGCATCGTCGGCTACACCCACGTCATCCCCACTCACCAGGGACGGGCCGCGGAGCGCATTCTCTTCAAGGTGATGTGCAAGCCTGGCGACGTAGTGCCGAACAACACGCACTTTGACACCACCCGCGCCAATGTCGAGGCGGTTGGGGCCGAGGCGGTTGACCTGCTGCTGCCCGAGGCGCGGAAGCCCGGCGTGCGCCTGCCATTCAAGGGCAATATGGACGTGGCGGCGCTGGAGGCTCTGATTGCGCGGGTGGGGCGTGAGCGCATCCCGCTGGTCATGCTGACGGTGACCAACAACTCTGGCGGCGGCCAGCCGGTCTCCATGGAAAATGTGCGGGCGGTCGCCTCAGTCTGCCACCAGCATGAGATTCCGTTGTACTTCGATGCCTGCCGCTTTGCCGAGAACGCGTACTTCATCAAGCTACGCGAGCCGGGCTACGCCGGAAAGACGCCCAAACAAATTGCCAAGGAAATGTTCGCGCTGGGCGACGGCTGCACGATGAGCGCCAAGAAAGACGGCATGGCCAACATCGGCGGCTTTCTCTGCACCAACGATGACATCCTGGCCCGCCAGGAGAAGAACCTGCTGATTCTGACAGAGGGCTATCCCACTTACGGCGGACTTGCCGGACGCGATCTGGAGGCGGTCGCCGTGGGTCTTCAGGAGTCGTTGCAGGAGGATTATCTGCGCTACCGGATTGCCTCGACGGCTTACCTGGGCAACCACATTGCCGAGCAGGGCGTGCCCATCGTGCAGCCGCCGGGAGGTCACGCCATCTATCTCGACGCCAAGGCCTTTCTGCCGCAGATTCCGGTGGAACAGTTTCCCGGCGTGGCGCTGGCTGCGGAGTTGTACCTGGAGGGCGGCATCCGCTCCGTCGAGATTGGCAGCCTGATGTTCGGCGCAGCGGCGCAGATGGAGCTGGTGCGGCTGGCTATTCCGCGGCGCGTTTACACGCAGAGCCACATCGATTACGTGGTGGAGATTATTTTGCAGGTCTTCGCGCGGCGCGCCCAGATCAAGGGCTTGCGGCTGACCTACGAAGCGCCCTTCCTGCGCCACTTTACCGCGCATCTGGAGCCGATGGGGTGAGGTTACCGCTTCAGCAAATCGATCGGCTGGGTAAAGTCTGTGACGCGAATGTGCTTTGCCAGGGCCGGGTGCTGGCGCTGGAGAGCTAAAAACATCTCCCAGGCGACGCGGCGATAGCTGAAGTGTCCGGCCGGCCCCGAGCGCAGTTCGATGATGTACTGCGCCTCGGCAAAGTCCATCTTGAAGAGGCTGCGGACGCGCGTAGCCAGCGGCAACAGGTAATTCGCGGATTGCGCGGCCTCGGGAGCCTGGCTGGACGCGATGTGGGCGCTCGCGGCGTGAGCGGCGTCGATAGCCGACTGGTAATCGGCCAGGATGCCGGCCTCGGCGAGAATGTTCACCTCGGGACCGAGGTCGCCCGAGGCGGGCGTCTCGTAGCCGTGCTGGGCGGTGAGGGGCTGGATGATCTGCGTGCAGCGGCGATGGCGGTGCAGGTCGCGGAAGCCGCCGATGTCCATGAGGATGTCAAAGCGTAAGGCCGCTCCGGCATGGAAGGCACGCAGCGCCTCGTCGTGCTTGCCGCGATGCCGCAGCCCCAACTCAACAATCTCCGCCACACGGGCCTCGGGCAGCCCGGCAACCAGATCGCGGATTTGCCGGTAGGGGTGGTGGCTGGCCGAGTAGAGCAGTGTCGCCGCCAGCTCGACTTCCAGGCTCTCGGTGTACTCCACCAGATCGACCACCGGAGCATCCGCAATCGGCAACCCCTTCAGCATTTCACCCGCAGCGAGCGTCAGTTCGGCGCGGCTCTTGATCTTGTAGTCGCTGGGCTGGGCGTATTTGACCAGGGTTGGAGCGCTGCGAACCTCGCGGGTGAGCAGGTTCGCGGCTTCTGCGGCCAATTCTGAATCGGTTGCTGCCAGCCTTTCAACGAAAGCGGCCCCAGCCTGGGCGTTAACCTTCCAGGCAGGTCCGATGGCGGCCTCGCGCAGCTTGAGCCCTAAATCGCGCACCTCGGCGGAGGGGTGGGAGAGCAGCCGCGAGACCTGGGTTTCCAGCGTCCGCGCGTTCACAATCTGGCCCAACGAGGTGTTGGTGGCCAGGGGAAGCAGGTAGCGTGCCACGTCGAAGGCGCGCGCTTTGAGGGTTCGATCGTAAGTCTCTGCTTTCATTCCCTGCGGGCAGGCGACTCGCCGGCGCATGGCATCAAAAACCGCCTCATTGACGCGCCTGTAGGCGTCAAACAGGCTCGTGATGGTCTCGGAATAGAGCCGGGCCGGTGCTGAATCCGCCCCAAAATCCGGGAAAAACCAGCCGGATTCGAGGAAGTTCTGATACCTCGTGGAGCGCTCCTGGCCGTCCCACCTCTGCTCGTCGACCAGCGCGATGGCGGCCAGCAAACTGAGTCTTTCCACGGACATGGCGACATGGGCCAGGTCGGCGATGGAGCGGTGGCCGTATTGAAAATAAAAGGTGTTGAGGAACTGCTCGGCGCGCTGCGAGCTGATCTCGGCCAGCGACTCGCGCAGCGAGAGAGCGGAGCGGGAATACCTGGCCATGGCGTAGGCCAGCACTTCCGGGTCGGTCCCGTGAATGGCGAAGACCTCTGTCTGGTTGCGGGCCCCGGAGGGCATAAAAGATTTACTGGACATTCTGAAGGCTCGCGAACAGAATACGGCATGGGGGCGGTTTAAGGCTTGCTCGCGCAATCCCGCTCCAGGCATTCTTTAGTACAGACAACACGTGAGCTCTAAGGCAAGATAGAGTTGCAGGGCAAGAAAAGGAGCAACCGGGCCATGCCGGAGTATCCGCTGCACACTTCGCGCGAGCCACGGCCCTGGCCGCAGGGCCGCTGGCTAGTCTCCCAGCGCTGGAACAATTTGCTCTTCGCGCACTGGCCGGTTCCGGCCTCTTCGCTGGCGCCGCTGCTGCCTGAGGGCTTGCAGTTAGATACCTTCCAGGGCTCCGCCTGGCTGGGGATCATGCCCTTCCGGATGGACCGGGTCAAGGTGCGCGGCCTGCCGCCGATCCCCGGGGCGCGCAGCTTCCCCGATCTGAGTTTGCGCACCTATGTCCGCGAGGAGCGGACAGGAACGCCGGGGGTGGTCTGTCTTTCGCTGGATGCCAGCAACCTGCTGGCCGTAGCGGTAGGGCGCGCTTTCTATCGCCTCCCCTACCACTGGGCCCAGATGCGCCTGGAGCAGCGCACGGAGCGGGAGTTTGCGTTCTATAGCCGCAGGCGGTTCGCCGGCAGGACCGTGGTCTTCAAGGCGCTCTATCGCGGGCTGGGTCCATCGCGGAAGCTGGCGGAATGCCGCCCCGGCACGCTGGAGTACTTCCTGATCGAGCGTTACTGCTTATTCTCGACCAACCAGGCCGGGCAACTCATCCGGGCCAACCTGCACCACTCCTCCTGGCCGCTGGAAGAAGCCGAGGCGCATATTGAGCAGAACAATCTGGCCGAGGTGCTTGGGCTTCGGTTGCCGGAGCAGGAGCCGGTGCTGCACTACTCGCGCCAGTTGGCGGTTTATGTGTGGCCCGCGGAACCGGTGCGGTCGGTACTGGTGGCGCGGCCCGTGACCGTGGTGGCTACGCCTTTGGGGTGAAAGACGGCGACAAGCCTCACAAGTCTACAATTGCGCCATTGCTGGCTGAAATCTTCAGTGCGTTTCGTTCACCCCGCCGCCGGTGATTTGGCCCGTGAATCGACCCCGGATCACGCTGAAATTCTTCAATGACACGCTTCCAAATGGCATCAAATCTGGCTGAAATGATTTGAGTCATTAGCCCTATTTCGCCATCCCAACAATTAAATCACTAGGCCCGGATAGCTTGATACGGTGCACCTCGATGAATCCCGCGGCCTTCATCCAGCCAGCATATTCAGCTTCACTGTAAGTAGATCCGGCGTCGGTGCCGACGAGCATGTTCACTGAGAACAGTGCAGCATGTTGCGGCCCGGCTTTGTCGGGATTAAGGATGAAGTCCTGGACGACCAGACGTCCATTCGGCGCGAGTGCCTGGCGGGCTCGGCGGTAGATCTCCCGGTTCTGCTCCTCGGAAAACATGTGGCAGATCGCGTTCAGCAGGATGATGTCGTAGCCAGATTCGAAATTGTCATGGAGCATGTCTCCAGGACGAATGCTGACTTGTGTTGAGACACCTGCCTTGCTGACATACTCGGATGTGAGCGAAACGACCTCCGGGAGATCAAGTATTTCGCACCGCACATCCGCAGATGCCTTTGCGAACGCGATGGAATAGGCGCCAGAGCCGCCGCCCAGATCAAGGATGCGGCGAACACCGGCTGTGCCAAGGGCTTTTACCACAAGCAGCGCGCGGTCTTTGGCATTGCGCTGCATTCCGGCGATGAAGTTGGCTGTCCATTCGGGGGTGCCCGAGCCAGCGATCGGTATGCGAGTTCCGCGGCGCACTGCCTCGGTCAGCGTGCTCCAGCGATGCCAGATATTGGCGGTGTGCAGCAAACCATTGCGATGGTTGTCTTTTGACCCCTGAACGAAAAAGCGAGCTGACTCGGGCGTGTTCTTGTAATCGTCCCCGGTTTTCGAGAGCAGTCCGATAGCGGCGAGTGCGTTGAGCAGTATGCCAACTGCGCGGGCATTCGCATGAATCCGCGTCCCGATCTGTTCTGCATTAGCTCCGTCCCCAACGGCTGTAAAGATATCGAGTTCAAGCGCCGTAAGAATGCACCGGCTCGGCATGAAGCCGCGAATCATCTCATTCAGGCGGTCGGGGAGCATTCCGGCTTTCTCGCGAGCAGACATCGCGGCACGGAACTTTTCCCCATGCTCAACTGACATGGTTTTCATAGCCGGGACATCGCTCCATATGAGGCGCTCGACGGGCTTGCCATCGCCTAAATGTTGGCCGGCGATTTCAGATATATCCGATGGTTGCACGCGCCGGTACCAGATGCCCTCCGGGTAGACGACCATCACCGGGCCTTCCTCGCACAGTCCCATGCACCCGCAGGTGGTGAGCTGTACATCGCTGCCTAGGTTGCGTGCGTGTATCTCGCGATCCAGCGCGTTGAGCACGGCGAGCGACCCATTGGCCGGGCAGGAGGGGACGCCTTCTGGCTTTTGTTGAGTACAGACGAAGAGATGAATACGATACGGTTCCATCGCTATCTCCGATCATAGATCAATGATAGTCGCATCCGATTTGCAGAAAATCACCTTCCGCCTTTGCAAAATCAATGCATGAACAATGACCAGAGCCGCAAATTTTTCTCGGCCTGCCGGGTTCCACAGCGACCCGGGGTCCCCAGCAAACGATTTCTGCTTGCTGGAGTTAAGGGACAGGTCTTCGTCGCAGGTTTACCAATCCTGGAAATGCCAAAGTAAACTTAGGCCTGCACAACAAGAAAAAGGCCCGGACTGATGAGCCCGGGCCTTTCTTGTAGAGCGCAAGCGCGCGTTTGTCGTTATTTTTCAGTCACCAGGGCGTTGATCAAACCTTGGCCATTAGGGCTGCCCCAGCCGGTCACCAGGTCATATCCGGTCACAGCCGAATAGCTGCCGGATTTGCCGCTGGTGATGTCGTGGAAGTCTGTGCCGTAGCTGGAGCTGACGCCAAATGCATAGAGATAGGGGTTGATGAAGCCGAGAGGCTTGTAGCCGTCGGCCACCAATTGCTGATTGACCAGGGCCATGTAAGCAGCCCACATTGGAGCGGCAAAGCTAGTCCCGCCAAATACGTTAGCCGTGCAGGCGACCTGGTCGGCGCAGTTGTAGAAGGTGAAGTTGGCATTGGCTGAGACATCCGGGCCGTTGCGATAGGTGGTCGATCCCTTGTTGCTGGAGTTGATCACGCCGGAGAGCTTTTGCCATGCAGGGATGGCGATCTTGTCCGGCGAGATGCCGCCGCCCGAATCCGCCCAGGCGGTTTCCGACTTCCAGGGGCCGCCGGCGCTGGCCGTGATCAGGTCTGTGCCGCCCACGGAGACGACGTTCGCATCATCCGCAGGCCAGGCCTCAACCCTCCTCGACCAGGTGGAATCGTCACCCGAGGCCACAAAGAAGTTCTGGCCCTGAGCCGACATCTTCTCAAAGTAGGGGTCAAGCGTGCTTGCATCGGCAGGCGTCCAGCCCCACGAACAGCCAATGGTCATAGGCAGAGGGTTGTGGGTGGTCATGGAGCTGATGATGGCCGTATCGGTCGAGCCGACGTACATCACCAGGCTGGCCAACCCGGGGGCCATGCCGAGAGCCTGCGTCATGTCGAGGGTCTGTTCGGTGTCGTCACAGCCGCTGGTGCATGCGTACTCGGAGGAACTGTATCTCTGGCAGGTGCAGCTGGTGCTGGTGCCATCGGTGGACAGCAGGGTGATCGGCACATTGTTGGTTTGCCCGACGTTCTTGAAATAGGTGTTCAGGTCGGCTAGGTCAGTGCCGTAATACTCCAGCAATCCGAGGTTCTGGCCGGCGCCGGTCAGCGCCGTTCCGCCGTAGTAAGCCGCGCGCATATCGCTGCCCAAAAACGATGCCGAAGGGCCGCTTCCGGTGGTGGCATGGGTCACGGCCTGCTTCGCATCAATGCCACGAGCCGCCGCGTAGTCGTTCCTGTTGACCAGCATGGGCTTCGGGATCGAGTAGTTGTCCAGGCCGGAGATATGCCACAGCTGGAATGGAAGATCCGTAGTGGGCTCGCGATCCGCTGCATAAAAGACGCGGTTCTCGGTGGGGTGCTGATAGGTTCGCATGTAGACATGGAAAGCAGATTCAATGGCCGTTACCGTGCCCTTGACCTGCACATCCATGCCATCGCGCGAGCCGCCGACAACCGTCAGACCGTTCGCCTTTGCGAATGCAAGCACGGCGTCATAGTCTTCCTGCGTGGGGCCAAACCGCGCGGTAAACTCCTGCGGCGTAAGGAATTGCCGGTAGGAGGCGCTGGCCGGATTATAGAGATCGGCCAGGAACGTTTCCAGGCCCTCCGGGTCTCGCAGCGGCAAAACAATATCCAGTTGCATCTGCTGGGTTTCGGGCAGGCGCCCAACCAACTGTGCTTGCCCGTTGACGACTGCATCGCGCACATGGCGCGTCTTCAGCGATTGTGCATGGCCGGCCAAACTACCAGCCAATAGAATCGCCGCGATGGTCAACACGAATACTCCAATTTTTCCTTTCACAATTCCTCCTGTCGGAACTTGTAAGCGGGGGGGTTGCAAATCCGCCTTCAAGGAGACTATTAGCCAATTGTGCGTAAGCGCACCACGGCTGTCAATCATAGTACCGTACTTTTAGTAACCCCTTTTATGTAATAAAGTCGCTTCGGGAATGAAATTGTGAAAAAGCTGATGGAGCTGGGCAAACGCATCCTCCATGCGTGATGCGCCTGAGGTGGTGTAGCCGCCCCGCGGCTCCCTGAATTCTGCTACACTGATTCAAGCGTAATCAAGGGGCCAAAAGCGCCAGGCCGCGCCCATTGATTCGCTCCTGCAACCCAAGTTCGGGGAGTGGCTCAGCCTGGTAGAGCACCTGGTTCGGGACCAGGGGGTCGGAGGTTCAAATCCTCTCTCCCCGACCATTCTTTTTTGGACAGCTTGATAACTACAGCTAAAGCTGCGCTGGTTAGCCCTGGCGTTCTGGCGCACAACTACGCAGCACTTGTTTACTGGTCTAATGTTTTGCGGGTCGAACCTTGAATGTAAAACCATCTACATAACCGTGCACTTAGCGCGGTCAATATCGCCAATTCCGGGCAGACTATGATGTGAATGGTAGGCGAGGCGGGAATCGAACCCACAACCCCCGGCTTAGAAGGCCGGTGCTCTATCCGATTGAGCTACTCGCCCACGTATAGTCATTTTACCGTCGAGTGGGTCATAGCGGTTCCACAATTACTGTACTCCGAAACCACTGCCCTCAAGTGGCATTTTCCTCAAGAAAATGCCTCCCTGCGCTATGCTAGAAACAGCACGTGAATTGTGGAACCGCTCTAAAGCGCATCAGTAAATGCCGCCAGCGCAGCCTCCAGGGTCTTTTCCGCAGCTGAGAACGACTCTCCGCAGGCGGTCAGATAGGCCGTGACTCCCAGGTCCATGAGCTCCGGGGTGATGAAGGCGCGGCGAATCACCAGATCAACGCGACAGCAAGCAAGCGGGACTGCATTGAGGAGGCCGCAGATGCGCTTGCACGCCTTCTCGGCCTGGGCTGGCAGAGTCCATGGCTGATCGCTGTTGGGCAGCAGATCAATGAAACATCCCATGGCGTGGGCAGCGCAACCGGGCGGCGCATCCAGCTCATCGGGGTCAAATTCGTCAGGCTCCAGGTGAGGCCAGAAATCGCATTTCGAGGTCCAAACCGTAGAATCAGCGGCATTCAACTTTGTCAGAGCCTCAGCCAGCGCGGGAAACTGAACGATTTCAGGCAGCTTGCCGGCGCGTTCCGGGGCGCGCCGCAGATCGACAAAACCCGCCCAATGCGCCTCGATCACCGGCGCATCTCCTCCCACCTCGAACTCGTAATCAGCTTCCATCTGGCTTGTCCGTCACTGCCAGCAGAAACCGCATCACCGTCGCCTCTGCCCAGTGAACATCAATGCCGGGGTCGCGGGAAAGGTAGGCGCAGTGACCGCCGTGGCGGGTCTCGATAAAGGTCACGTGCGGGTTGGCCAGCAGCCTGGCGCGGGTCTCAGGCAACAGGCGGATGAAGGGGTCATCCTGCGCGTGCAGCGTCAGCGCGGGAACTGCGATCCTGTCCACCACGCGGGCGGCGGCGGCGCGGTCATAGTAATCGTCGGCGTCGCGGAATCCCCAGTAGCGAGCGAGGATCTTGTCATCGAATTCACGGATGGAACGCACCGGACCGATGGACTTCCTGCTGGCATAAATACCGGGAAACAGCTTCGCCTTGCGTTCGTAGCGCGCCAGCAACCCGCGCAGAAAGTTCCACTCGTAGAGGCGGTTTAACCCCACATGCAGAGCGTCGGCGCCGGGCGCCAGGTCGATGGCCGGGCACACCGCGGCTACGGCGCACAGCGGCGGCTGGTTGCCCCATTCTCCAGCCAGCTTCAGCACCAGGTTGCCGCCCATCGAGTAGCCCGCCAGCGCCACTCGTTCCAGGCCGAACCGCTCCGCATAATGGCGCACCACCACGCCCACATCGCCCGAAAGCCCGGAGTGATACAGCGTCGGCGTCAACGACTCCGTGCCGCCGCAGGTGCGCATGTTCATCCGCACCACGTTCCAACCAGCCTGCCAGGCGCGTGTGGCAATCCCCTGCATGTAGCGGGAGTCCGACGAGCCTTCGAGGCCGTGAACCAGCACCAGGGTCAGCCGTTCTGCCCTAACCGGTTCTGCTTGCCAATGGCAATGGCAAAGCACACGGCTGCCGTCAGCCGGGTCCACTTCGACCGTCTCTGATACAGCCGCCAGACGGAAGGCCGGCCGGGGGTAATAATTTCCGGCAATCGTCTGCAGGTGCCCGTTGCTTAGGCCGCGGCGTGGAACAAACGCAGGAAACCCTGCCGCCAATTCGGAGGAATCGTTCTCAAGCCCTGTATTATCTTTAATTTTCAGGATCACAAAGGCTCGGTAATCGAGTAGGTTGGCTCTTGCCGTGGGTGCAAGCTGGGGCGGCTAGTGGGGATCGTTCTTTCACTAACCATACAGAATCCGCAAGTTAAAAGATCCCAGTATGCCGTGGTTGCCAGCGTTACCACGTTACAGGGGCTACTTATCCGATTTTACCCGACGGCCTACACAACCTCAATGTCGACAGCTCCTGGTTTGTTGACATCGTTATCCGGCACTGCAGTGAAGAATTCCCGGATTCGGCCTCCGCAACGGTAGAACCATCCGGCAGCTAGGAGCCACAGCGCGATGCGGAGTATGTTGGCGAGCAGGTACATCATGTACAAGCTGACGAGGTATGAGGAGTGCACTGCTTCAAATACGCCCACGCCCGCCTGCGTGGACTCACGGAAGTAATGCATGACAGAAAAGAGTTCGCGGGGTAGTTCGGTGATGTCGTCGACGACCCAAAAGAGAAGAAAGGCCGAGAAGAGACGACTGGCGAGTACGACAGCCTGATCAAGATCAAATATTGGAGAAGGATTCGGGTTTGGCATGATTTTCGATGCTATTCCATGAGTAGCTTTAAGAGCAACTACGAAGCTGTTTCTGCCCGATATTGTCCGAAGTACTCACTACCCCACATATATATTGTTGATTCTAAATAGTCGGATATAGAGCTACTATGGGGCGGCTAGTGGGGATCGAACCCACGACATCCTGAGCCACAGTCAGGCGTTCTGCCGCTGAACTATAGCCGCCGTATACATCGATTGTAGCATTGAATCAGAATTATCTGCCGGGCGAGCAGGTGAAACCAGTAGCTTGTCAGCTGCAAACACGGTACACTTTTACTGATTTCCGTGAGCGGTTATCCCTAAGGAGGATCCAATGAAAATTTCCGTTAAGAACATCGTAATTTCCACACTTTTAACTTTGGCATTGAGCCTATTCGTGACTGCTTTCGCGCAGAATACGTCATCCGCAAACAGCGCCGTCGCCAGTCTTGCCGGAACCTCGTGGACAGTTGTGGAGTCCGATGGAGACAACGACATCTTCAATTTTCTGGCAGACGGCACTCTTTCCTACTCCTATCAGAATAGGTCCTACACAAACGGAACGTGGAAGCAGGATGGAGATTCGGTCTACATCGAGATGAACCATAAATTCGTCGAATATACAGGGCGAATTACCGGCACACATATCGAAGGTAACGCCTCGAACGTCAAGGTGCATCATTGGACCTGGACGGCAGATAAACGACCGTGACATGTGGACAACGGGATCGCCCGAGCCTTCCAAGGAATGGAGCTTCCGGCTCCGCTCCAATAAGAAGCCAATCCGCGCTACAATCGAAGAGTGTCGGGGCGTGGCGCAGCCTGGTAGCGCATCTGCTTTGGGAGCAGAGGGTCGTCCGTTCAAATCGGACCGCCCCGACCATTATTTTCAACTATTTACAAACATGAAAGTGGGTTCGGAACCAGACCCTCTGCTTGTAGCGCAGATACTCTAGGCCTGAAAGGCCTGTCTTTATTGGGCTTTCTGCCGCGAGAAGGATGCACGGGCAGCTACAAAATCGACTACAGCCAAAATGTGCGATGAGCTGCTGAACGTTGGCAAATGAACCTGGGCCGGTAATGACAGACCTCGACTTTTTGCGGTGGCCGGTAGCGCCGTTCAAGCGCGCTTGCGGAACGGCTCGCTGTGGATGATGCCAGATCCTTCGCGAACCGTCAGGATCTGGTCGGAATTCACGTCGTTCAACTTCGTAACCGCGCCACTGGGCCAGTGGATCTCAATCACGTTTGCCTTTGTTGAGGCGCCGAGGCCGAAGGTCAAAACCAGCTCGCTCGACGACAGGTAGCTCGATCCACTGCGCAACATCTGTTTCTGCGAGGTTGTATTGGACTGGACCCATACCACCGAGCCGATGCCGTCGCGATTCGATCTCGTCCCGACCAGCTTGATGCGCAAGGCATGATTGGTAGCGCCTTCATTGAGGAAGAGATGTGCGGGGCCATTGTTGGTGGTGATCACGATGTCCGGCGCGCCGTCGTTGTTGATGTCTCCGTAAGCGGCGCCGCGGGCGACATATGGCTTATCGAATTCGGAGCCCATCTCCGCAGCCTCGTCCACAAAGTTCTTGCCATCGATGTTGCGATAGAGGTGCGGCGGTTCGGCGTAGTGAACGCGGTGCTGGATTGCTTCGATGGCGGGGTCGAGGTGGCCGTCGGCAATGTAGATGTCGGGCCATCCGTCGAGGTCATAATCGAAGAAGAAGCAGCCGAAGCCGAGCGTGAGCAAGCTGGTGCGGCCTATCGATGAAGTGGGAGCCACATCGACAAAGAGGCCGTTCTGCTGGTTCTGGTAGAGCGCGATCATCTGGTTGGAGAAGTTGGTGATGAGCAGACTTGGGTAGCCGGAGCGGTTGTAGTCGATGGCGTCTATCCCCATGCCGGCGCGCGCCACTCCGTCTTCACTGTAGGCGATGCCCTCGGGAATCCCGTTCTCGGTAAATGTGCCGTTGCGGTTGTTGATGTAGAGCTTGTTTGGCTGGGTGTCGTTGCTGACGGCAATGTCGGGCCAGCCATCCTGGTTGACATCGAGGATAGCAATACCCAGGCTCTTTGAGGTTGGATCGTAAAGACCGGACTGCTTGGTCACGTCAGTGAAGGTGCCGTCGCCGTTGTTGTGCCACAGGCGCAACGATGCACCCTGATAGGATTCCGGCGTACAGAAGGACTTGTGGACACCGTCCATAGTGCAATACAGGTCAGTCTGGGGCGTCCACTGGACGTAATTTGCAACCAGCAGGTCGAGGCGGCCGTCGCGGTTGATATCGACCCACGCGGCGCTGGTGCTCAGCTCGTGCGGCCCCCAAAGCCCGGCTTTCTTGGTCACGTCAGTGAACGTGCCGTCGCCGTTGTTGTGGAACAGATGGCTCTGGCCATAGCAGGTCACAAAGAGGTCGTCGTAGCCGTCATTGTCGTAGTCGCCCACGGCAACGCCCAGCCCGTACATGGGTATATCGAGTCCTGCCTGCTTGGTTACGTCGGTAAACGTGCCGTCGTGGTTGTTGCGATAGAGGGCGGGCGTGGTCACGCGGCCGGGTTCGCCGGGCCAGCCCGTGCCGTTGACGAAAAAGAGGTCCTGCCAGCCGTCGTTGTTGTAGTCGATAAAGGCGACGCCGGGGCCGAGCGTTTCAGGCAGATATTTCTTGCCGAATGCGCCGCTGTTGTGGACGAAGTGGATGCCCGCGGCACGGGTGATGTCGACAAAGCGGATATGCTCTGGCGGATCGGCAGGCGGAGCCGAGGCGGCAAATACCGCGGCCAGCAAAATGCACCCCGAGGCAGCGAGAACAGCGGCAAAAACCGGCAAAGCGCGAGAAGCCCTCAACGTCCACCTCCGCCATGCCGAGCCGCCTGGGTTGAGGGTGGCGTCAAGGTTTGATTTGCAATCGTTCCCTTGGCCTGCGGCAACCCCACAATGTTACTTTCCGCGCCATTGTTGGCGTTGGCTCCAGCCAGTGGAACCGAGTCGTGCTCGTGAATCGGCTGCCGTTGCAGATTTTCGAAGAGATGTTTGGCGCGGTAAGGACCGGTAAGTGTCTGCGCCGCCTCATCCGCCTTGAAACGCATGTATCTTTCCTGGTAGGCCGCGGCTTGTTTGGCGTCGCCCAGGCCGGTATAGCAGAGCATCAGGTTGTAGTTCGCCTCAAGGTCTTCCGGATCGACGGCGATGGCTTTCAGGAACTCATCGCGCGCCTGCGCATATTGGCGCTCCAGGAAGAGCACGCGGCCGAGATCGTTGCGAACCACGCGGTCGTAGGGATACTGCGCTTTGACAAGCTGTAACTGGGCGATGGATTCAGAATATTTGCCCTGTTGGCGAAGCACGCGCGAGTAGAAATAGTGGGCGCGCGCCAAATGAGGCGACATTTGCAGGGCCTTTTCCAGCACCTGTGCGGCTCCGGCAAGATTGCCCTCCTGCAGGCGAACGCGGCCGATGTTCACCCAGCCGTCGGGATTGCCGGGATCAGCCTCGGTCACGTGGACAAATGCCTCTTCTGCGGCCTTCAGATCTCCCTGCAGTAACAAGCCGATGCCGTAATCGTTCCAGCGGTGCCAGTCTGCCTTCTCGGTAACGGCTTTGGGCGCGAGCAGCGTCGAGCCGGGCCGCAGCACGGTGAGTTCCGCAGTGGATTGAGCCATGACAACAATGGGCAGATTGGGTACGGCCTTGATCTTGCCGGAAACGTCGCTGGTGCTGGCGGTGAATACCATGCGGCGGTCATCGTAGTCCGGCGTCACGTCCTTCTGGCCGGTGCTTACAAACGCGCCGGCAAAGGAAAACTGCGTGTTTACCCATGCGAATTTGCGGTAGTTGAGCCGCGCCTCCAGATGGATGCGGCCATGCGCGTCCTTTGGGATGCGCAGACGGAAGTGGACCGTGTCCGCGGCGCCGGGCGGAATGAGATGCGCGTATACCGTGGCGCGCGCCGCCCACGCATTGCGCTTGTTGATGGCATTGGTATGCGCGTCGATGGAGAGCGAGCGGTAGAACTCCGCGCCCGGATCGACAGGGCCTTTGCCATGGTCTTCGGCCATACCGCTCCAGAAGAGCACCTTGCCGCTGTCGTCGGAGGCCTTCAGTTCCAGCCAGCAGTCGTAGGCGTCAACCGTGCCGCCGGGGAAGAAATGGCCGACGGCGAGGGTGCGGACGACCACATCGATGCGGGCGGTTTCGCCGGGAACGACGGCTCCTTCAACGCGATCGAGCGGCGCGGTCACAGGAGCGACGTTAGTCTCGCCGGTCATGCCGACCGTTTCGTGCCCGGCCTCTTCGCCGACGGCGAAGGTGGTTTCTGCCTGCATGGGCAACGCGGCCGGGGACTGTACGATGCGGCTCTCGCTGGTTTCCGGAGAGACCGCGAAGATGTCCACGCTGACCTTGCGATCCTGGAGGAAGTGCACGGTGTCGTCGAGCTGTGCCTGGTCGCCGTTGACGAAGGGCAGAGCGGTATTGGCGCCGATAAAGCGATGCGAATGAATCATCCCGTTGATGTTGCCCGCATCGTTAGAGCGGACCTGCCCCATGTGACAGTCGACGCAATCCTGCGAATGGGGCGGATAGTAAAACGAGCGAGCGCCGAATCCCGAGACGCCGCTTGCCTGCCAGTTGTCGTAATCGTTGAAGCCGCGCACCCAACGGTAGTGATTCACCGGCACGTCGAGGTGAACCTTGTGGCAGGAGGAGCAGAATTCCGCCGGATTGTTCTTCATGAAGGGCTTGAGGAAGGTGCGGCGGTGCGGCTCCGGATCTTCCTCGATGAGAAAGTCGATAACCTTGCGAAGAACGGGATTCTTGGTGTCGACCAGCTTGAAGAGGGCCGGGTACTCGATGGTGTATCCGCCGTTGCCCATGGTGCTATGCACATTGCGGATGGAGTGGCAAACCATGCAGCCGATGCCCGCCTGCGCCGCGCGCGTGTTGACGCGATCTTTGATGGGCGTGTTGAAGTTGCCGGGAAAGAAGAGCGCCGCATCGTGGCAGCCCGCGCACCATTTTGAAGATTGCACGCCGTTGACATCCTGCATGTAGACGATGGACTGGCGATACCACTGGTTGTTGAAAGACGAGAAGTGGTGGGCGGAGCTTTGCCACTGGTTGTAAATCTCGGCGTGACACTGTTTGCAGGCTGCCGAATCGACGAAGTAATCCTCCGGGACGGTCTTCCCTGTGGAGGTCTCCGCGGAGCTGGGAAAGAATTCGCTCTTCGGTCCGGCGCCTTCCTGGTCCATCGACGCCGGCGCGATCGCGGGATTATGAATGGTGTACGCGTGTTGCCACGGCACGGTGCGCACCAACCAGGCTCCGGCTGCTATGCCTGCCGAGATGGCGAGGCAGCAGGCCAGCCGGACCGCTTCGCGCAGTTTGCCGCCGCTGAAGCGCCGGAACCATCCCTGGCGCCCACTCCACACAAACAGCAGAACCGCGCAGCCGGCAATGGAAACAAACTCGTGGGTGTACAGCACGGGCCGCATGTTGCGGCGCGCGCCCGTAAACAGGATGGCGGCGCCGGCTGCTCCGCCGAGCAGCATCACTACCCAACCGATCTTCTCCCACAGGCTGCGGCCGCGCATCAGCCGGGCTATCCACGGCACGCCGAGGCCAAGGAAGATTGCTCCAAGGAGAATATGGAGCAGAACAATGCACTCATAGAAGATTGAGGCCGACGGAAACGCAAACAAATACAGTGCGCTCCCTGCAAGGCCAAGAATCCCTGCAATCAGAAATCGTCTCATCAACACTGATTCCTAACTCCGAAAAAGATAGGCGTGGCTGCGCAGATCAGAGACCCCCATTCGACCTCACTGCTGATCCGCAAGAGAAGCATAGCCGCTTAGCGAGACGCCTGACATCAATCTTTAGGTGGAGATTTCGGCCTATTCCTGTCCAAAATACCGTCTGGCCAGAAAATGCCGTGTTTTCTTTCGCATAGAAACCAAGGTTTCGGAGCCTTGGGGTGCGCTTTAGGGAACTGTCTTAACTGTTTGGATGAGGCCACGAGATTTCGGACAGGATTCCATAGACTATTTGACCTGTTGTGGGAGCAGAGGGTCGTCCGTTCAAATCGGACCGCCCCGGCCAGTATAAACTATTGATAATACAATCGAAATTCGCGGAACACTTTTAAGACAACAGATATTTCAGCAGCGCCATGCGAACATACAAGCCGTTTTTCGCCTGGCGGAAGTAAGCGGCCCGGGCATTTGCATCCACATCCGGAGCGATTTCGTTGACGCGCGGCAAGGCGTGCATGATAATCGACTGCGGCTTCATCCGGTTGGCCATCTCCGCATTGACCACATACACATCCTTGACCGCCTCATAGTCCGCCTGCGAGGCAAACCGTTCTCTTTGCACGCGCGTGATATAGGCAACATCCGCCTGCTCGATGACGCCTTCCAGCCTCTCGCCCTCGTTGAAGGTAATTCCTTTGTTGGTCATATACTCGCGGTACTGCGGCGGCAGGCGCAGCGACTGCGGCGAGATCAGATCGATGGTCACCCCGGTATACAGGCAAAGCAGCGGCAGCAGAGAGTGAATCGTTCTCCCATACAGCAGGTCGCCCACCAGCACCACCCGCAATCCGCTCAGCCAGCCAAGCTCTTTTTTGATGGTGTACATATCGGCCAGCGCCTGGGTCGGATGCTCTCCCGCGCCATCCCCGGCATTGATGATGGGCACCGGAGAATTTCTCGCCGCCTCCGCGGCCGTCCCCGCCTCGTAGTGCCGGATGGCGATGACGTCGGCATACCCGCTGACCACGCGCACGGTATCGCCGATGGTCTCGCCCTTGGTCGCCGATGAATTGTCGCGTGCATCTTCCGCGGACAGCACTCCGCCGCCCAGCTTCTGCATCGCCGCCTCAAAGGAAAAGCGCGTGCGCGTGCTGGGCTCGAAAAACAGCGTCGCCAGAATCCGGCCGCGCAAGGGGCCCGTCAGCGCGCGGAATACGTCGTCGCGCTCCATCCGATTCGCCGACTCGAAGAGTCCTAGCAGAAACTCCGAATCATCGAATTGCCGCGTGCTGATTACGTGCTTAAGCTTTTCCATCCGGGGTAACCCTCCTCAGCTTGCCGGGTAAACTTTTCCTTTCAGTATGGTGTAAGTCACGCGGCCAGGCAAGATGTATCCCTCAAACGGAGACCAGCCGCACTTCGTCTTCAATTCATTCCGCCGAACCACAATTGGCGTCTCCGGGTTGAGTATGGTGAGCGAACCTGCGTAACCCGGCTCGATCACCCCAAATCCCCGCCCGAATCCCGCGGGCAAAAACTCCTTCACAAAACAACCCGGATTGTAGCTGCACACGCGTGCAATATCCATGGCGGAAAATTTATGCTCCGCCATCAACCACGCGGCGAATGCTCCATAGGTGTCCAGATGGGGCACGCCGCTCCTGCCGCGCATCTTTTCTTCCGGAGTGTGCGGTGCGTGGTCCGTGGCAAGATAGTCCACCAACCCCTCGCGCAGCGCCGCGATCAGCGCCAGCCTGTCCTCTCTGCCGCGCAGCGGAGGATTCATCTGCAGCCACAGGCGGTTCGTATCCGTCAGCATGGTCTCGTCGAAGAACAAATGGTGCGGCGCTGCCTCGGCCGTAACGCGAACGCCCCGCGCCTTGGCTGCCGCTATCTTCTCCAGGCCGCCCTTCGTTGAATAATGACACAGCTTGCCGGTCAGGCCGTATCGCTCAATCAGGGTGAGCGCAAACTCCGTCGCCGTGATTTCAGCCCTTGCCGGGCGTCTTTGTTCATGGGTCGCGGCGTCCTTGCTCTCATTGAGCGTTGCCGGGTCTTCGCAGTGGAAGCTGACATTTTGGCCGCGATACTTCGCGATGACGCCTTCCAGTTGCTCCGGCGAAGTAAAAAATAAATCTCCCACCGACGGCCCCATGAATGCCTTGTAGGGTACGTGCCGCTTGAGCGGGCTGGTTTCCGGACCTATTCCCGCATACAGCGTCACATGCACGGCTGATTTAGCCGTCAATTTTTCCTTCTCCGCATACCGCGCATCGTCCACCGGCGCAATTGGATTGTTCGGCATGTCGGCAACATGCGTCACCCCGCCGTGGATGGCCGCCGCGGAGACGGTGGCAAAGTCCTCTTGATAGGCCTGCGACTGGCTCGCATCCTCCCGCGCGTGAATATGCAGATCGCCAAAGCCGGGGAAAATAATCTGGCCGTCAAGATCGAGATCGCTCTTGCCAGTTCTTGGTCCCACGTGCTCAATCAACCCGGTCTCCGTGCTGATTTCGATCGCGCCTTCAAATACGCGATCGTGATTGGCGATCCTGCCCTCAACGCGTAGCATGGGCAGCCTTTCTCGCGGCGTTGATCTCCTCACGCAGATCGCGCGCCGCCGCCGCGGGATCGTCGCTGAAAAGAATCCCCCGCGAGCTGTTGATCAATAACCCCTTGCCCTGCGCGTTCAGGCCCGCGGAGACCACCGCCGCCACATCGCCGCCCTGCGCGCCCACCCCCGGCACAAGAAAAGGAATCTCCAGCGCAATCGCTCGAATTCTTCTCATCTCCTCCGGGCAGGTCGCCCCCGCAACAAGCATGCAGTTGCCCGCGATATTCCACCCCGCGCTTACGCGCAACGCAACTGTCTCCCACAGCGGCCTGCCGCCGGATTCGAGATTCTGAAACTCGCCCGCCCCCGGGTTCGATGTCCGGCACAACACGATGCAAACCTTGTCGCGCCGCTCCAGAAACGGCGCAAGCGCCTCCTTGCCAAGATAAGGGTGCAGCGTGACCGCATCAAACCCCATCGCATCGAAGATGGAAGCCGCATATCCGCGATTTGAATTTCCAATATCGCCGCGCTTGGCATCGCAGATCGTCGGAATCTCCGGATGCTCGCTGCGCAGATATTCCATCGTCAGCTCGAGTTCCTTCAGTCCTTGCGCTCCTCGAGCCTCATAGAACGCCATGTTGGGCTTGTACGCGGCGGCATACGGATGAGTCTGCTCGATGATCCACCGGTTGAAGGCAAGCAGCGGCCGCTCTTTGCCTTTGAAACGCGCGGGCAGGCGGTCAAACTCAGGGTCCAGCCCCACGCACAGCAGCGATCCCGCCGCCTCCGCCCGCCGCTCGAACTTTTGCATCGCTGCGTTCACAAGTCCTCTATTCAAAACCATGCCGTTGTGCCCACGAACGTGGTTCTTGCAGCCAGTCGCGCACCACCGCCGCGCCCGCCTCATCGATCAGCTTGTGTTTGAGCGCGCTCTCCAGCGCCGCCTGAAATGTCGTTGCCGTATGGAGCCGCACGCCTGCTTTCTCGAACCGCTCCGCAGCCTCCGGGAAGCCGTAGCTGATAATGGCCAGGCAATCGCTGACAACGGCGCCCTCGGCGCGCAGCGCCTCGATGGCCGCAATGCTGCTGCCCCCGGTCGTCACCAGGTCCTCGATCAATACAACCCGCCTGCCTGTTACATCGCCGCCCTCGACGCGCTTCTTTGTGCCATGCTCCTTCAGTTCTTTGCGTATGAAGACCGACGGCAGGCGCATCGAGAATCCCAGCGCCGCGCTATGCGGGATTCCCGCCGCCTCAACGCCGGCCACAACCTCTACCCGGATCTCCCGTTCGGCAATCAGGGCTTCAAAGCCGCGAATCACCTTTGCCCACTGCTCCGGCCAGAAGGGAAACCTCCGGTTGTCGCAGTAAACCGGCGATTTGATCCCAGACTTGAAGGTGATCGGCGCCGCCGGCAGAAAGGCCACTCCCTCAACCGCAATCAATGCGTTGGCAATCGCGCGGCTTCTGGCCTCATAGTTCATGTGCTTGCCCCTTGATCCTGTTTCGATTGATTGTTTTGGGAAGCAGAGGTTGTGCCGGCGTAGAGGCCGAATGGGCCGTGCTCTATATTGTCCAGGCAGGACTCTGCCGGATCGAAAAAGGGCTCCATGGACATTCGCCAGACTCCCTATATGTTGAGTATAGCGTATGGATTTCTCTGCGATCCGGCTTAGAATATGGCCTCGATGGCGGGAAATTGCGGCGGAATTGTTCCTTTGGACGCGTTTTTGCCACACACTTGACTTTTTGCGCCCAGGAAGTAGTCTGATGGTGACAGGGTGTCTTTCTCAGTCTGCAAATCTGTTACTTCCCGAGAATTATGTACGATTTTTCCTCATCTGGATAGGAGATGATAGAGGAAAGCACTTTAATTGACTGGCAGCAGGTTGGAAAACCTGGTCAAAGCTGTTCTGCTGAACACTTTACTCTGGATCTAAACCTGAGTCCGCTGAGGAAAACAGGCAATTTCAGCTTTTTTACATCCGCCGGCGAAGTTCGTGACAGGTACGAATCGACTCCGGCGCCAGCCAGGCAGTGAGGCACCATGTGCGGTATTGTCGGCGTCTTCGGGCATAGTACAGTTAGCGCGATTATCTATGAAGGCCTTTCCATGCTGCAGCATCGCGGCCAGGATGCAGCGGGCATTGCCACCTGCTTTGAGGACCGCTTTTACCTCGAGAAGGGTAACGGCCTGCTTACCGACGTCTTCAAGGTGGACAATATGGCGCGCTTGCTGGGCACGATGGGCGTTGGTCATGTGCGCTACCCGACCGCGGGCTGCTCGTCGGTTGCCGAGGCGCAGCCCTTCTATGTCAACTCGCCGTATGGCATCATCTTCGCGCACAATGGCAATCTGACGAATGTCGCGGAGATCGTAGACAGCATATTCCAGACGGATATGCGGCACTTGAACACCAGCTCCGATTCCGAGGTTATGTTGAACGTCTTTGCGCACGCGCTGGCGCGACGTGCTGCCGTAAAACCCGGCGAGCAAGATGTATTTGCGGCCGTGGAAGAGGTTCACAGGCGATGCAAGGGCGGATACGCGGCTATTGCCATGGTTGCCGGCGTGGGTATGATTGCCTTTCGCGATCTGCATGGTATCCGGCCCCTGGTCTTCGGAACTCGAGGCCAGGGCAAAGAAACTGAGTACATGTTCGCTTCCGAGAGTGTGGCGCTGCAAGGCGGCGGATTCGTTCTGGTCCGCGACCTCGCGCCGGGCGAGGTGATCTTCATCGATATGCAGGGCGCCGTCCACTCGCACGTCAGCCCGCAGGCGTATGAGAAAACGCCCTGCATCTTCGAGTTTGTTTATCTGGCGCGGCCGGACTCGGTGGTGGATGGCGCGTCGGTGTATCAGTGCCGCATCAACATGGGAACCAAACTCGCCGAAAAGATCAAGCGTGAGTGGTCGCATCTGCCCATCGATGTGGTGATTCCGATTCCTTCGACAAGCCGCGTGGCGGCGCAGGAGATTGCATCACAACTGAACCTTCCTTATCGCGATGCACTGGTGAGGAACCGCTACGTGGGCAGAACGTTCATCATGCCCGGGCAGGCGCAGCGCCGGCAGTCGGTTCGCCGCAAACTGAACCCCATTCCCAAGTTTTTTCAGGGAAAAAATGTGCTGCTGGTCGATGATTCCATCGTGCGCGGCACCACGATTAAAGAGATTATCGCCATGGTCCGCGAGCAGGGCGCAAAGAAGGTCTACGTCTGCTCGGCGGCGCCTCCGGTGCGCTTCCCGAACGTATACGGGATCGATATGCCGGCCCGCTCGGAACTGATTGCCAGCGGACGGAGCGTGCAGCAACTCGCCAGGGACATTGGAGCCGACGAGCTGATCTATCAGGACCTTGATGATTTGAAACAGGCGATTACCGAAGCTGCGCCCACGCTCACGCACTTCGACACGGCAATCTTCGATGGCATTTATGTCACCGGAGACATCACGGAAGAGTATCTCAACACGCTGGAACAACAACGGAACGACACTGCCAAACACACTGAAGATGTCGCAAGCCACATCACGAGAAATCTCTGGGCGCACCTCTGACGGCATGATAGTGCAGGTGCTGCCCGGCCCATCGGCGCTGACGGCGTTTGAAGCCGCGCGGCTGGCCGAACGGCTGCGCGCGCTCGATAGCCGCGTGGCCGCCGTCGATGCGTCGTATCTGTACCTGCTGCTGCATGCTGATTCCGCAAGCGGGATCGATCGCCAGAGATTGGCCGAGTTGCTGGGCGCCGGTGTGGAGCGTGCGCCGGGCCAATGCGTGTGGATTGCGCCGCGCGTGGGAACGCAGTCGCCGTGGTCCAGCAAGGCGACCGACATCCTGCGCAACACGGGCTTTGGCGCGATTGAGCGCATAGAGCGCGCGCGTTTGGTGAGCATCGCTTCGACCAGCACCGTCGATCTCCATGCGCTGGCCGGTGCGCTGCACGATCGCATGACCGAGAGTGTGTTTTTCTCAAGCTCAGACGAGTTGAAGGCGCTGTTTGCGCACCGTGAGCGCAAGCAACTTGGCCATATCGACGTGCTGGGAAAAGGAGCGGAGGCGATTGCCGCAGCCGATCGCGAACTGGGCCTCTCGCTTGCGCCGGATGAGATCGATTACCTGGTCGCGGAGTTTACGCATCTTGGCCGCAACCCCACCGACGTCGAGTTGTATATGTTCGCCCAGGCCAACAGCGAACACTGCCGCCACAAAATCTTCAATGCCAGTTGGACAATCGACGGTGTAAAGCAGCCGCGCTCGCTCTTCCAGATGATTCGCAACACCAATGAGGTCTCGGGCGAAAATGTGCTCTCGGCCTATCGCGACAATGCGGCGGTAATCCGCGGCGGGCGCGGCGGAAGATTTTTCCCTGAGCCGGACGGCGCGGCCTACGCTTATCACAAAGAAGATATTCACATCTTGCTGAAGGTCGAGACGCACAATCATCCCACGGCAATCTCGCCCTGGCCTGGCGCGGCGACAGGCTCGGGCGGTGAGATTCGCGATGAAGGAGCGACCGGGCGCGGTGCGAAGCCCAAGGCGGGGCTGTGCGGTTTTACGGTCTCGAATCTGCATCTGCCCCATGCGCCGCAGCCCTGGGAGCAAGCCTATGGGCGGCCTGCTCATATTGCCTCGCCGCTCGACATCATGATCGAGGGACCTCTGGGCGCGGCAGCGTACAACAACGAATATGGCAGGCCGGCGCTCGCTGGATACTTCCGCGCCTATGAGCAGTCGAGCGTGAACTCCGAAGGCGCGGTCTTCGGCTATCACAAGCCGATCATGCTGGCGGGCGGGCTGGGGAATATCCGCGAGGAGCATATCGAGAAGGGCGCCATGAAGGCCGGTTATGCGCTGGTTGCCTTGGGTGGGCCGGCCATGCTGATTGGCCTCGGCGGCGGCGCAGCTTCCAGCAGCGCGGGCAGCGGAAATACCGACCTCGACTTTGCTTCCGTGCAGCGCGATAACGCGGAGATGGAGCGCCGCGCGCAGGAGGTCATCGACCGCTGCTGGCAGCGTGGCTCGGCGAACCCGATTGCGTTTATTCACGACGTCGGCGCGGGCGGATTGTCGAATGCGTTCCCGGAGTTGATCAAGGACGGCGGTTGCGGCGGAAGCTTCGACTTGAATGCAATTCCGCGCGGCGAGGCGGGGATGAGTCCGCTGGAGGCGTGGTGCAACGAGGCGCAGGAACGTTACGTGCTGGCCATTGCGCCGGAGAATCTGCATTTGTTCGCGGACATCTGCGAGCGTGAGCGCTGTCCCTTCGCCGTGATCGGTGTTGCGGAACACCAGCCGCATCTCACCCTCAGCGATCATGACGCGCCCTGCAAGGCTATCGATCTGCCGCTGCATGTGCTCTTTGGAAAGCCGCCCAAGATGGAGCGTGAGTTCGCGCGGACTCGGATTGCCGCCGCACCGCTCGATCTTGCCGGCGTCACCATTGCGGACGCGGTAGAACGGCTGCTGCGTCTGCCAACGATTGCGTCGAAATCGTTTCTGATTACGATTGGCGACCGCAGTATTACGGGAATTGTGGTGCAGGATCAGATGGTGGGGCCGTGGCAGGTTCCGGTGGCCGACTGCGCGGTCACGCTGGGCGCTTACGATTCTTTGTGGGGCGAGGCCATGGCCATCGGCGAGAGAACGCCGCTGGCAATTATCGATGCGGCTGCATCGGCGCGCATGGCCGTCGGTGAGGTGATTACCAATCTGGCCGGCGCGGCGATTGGGTACGAGCAGGATGGCAGGCTCGGCGACATCAAGCTCTCGGCAAACTGGATGGCGGCCGCGGGCGAGGGGCACGAGGATCAAAAGCTCTTCGACGCTGTTCATGCGGTGGGAATGGAGTTTTGCCCGGCGCTGGGAATGACGATTCCGGTGGGCAAGGATTCAATGTCCATGAAGACCAGGTGGGTCGGTGAAGGCGGCGCGGCAAAAACTGTGCTCTCGCCGCTCTCGCTCGTCGTCTCTGGCTTTGCGCCGGTCAGCGATGTGCGCCGGACGCTGACGCCACAGTTGTGCGAGGGCGACGCGTCGCTGATCCTGATTGATCTTGGCCAGGGGAAAAATCGTCTGGGCGGATCGTGCCTGGCGCAGGTATACGGGCAGGTTGGAGATGAAGCTCCGGACGCACCCGCCGCAGAGGTAATGAAAGCGTTCTTCGCCACTGTGCAGCAGCTCAACCGTGAGGGCAAACTGCTGGCCTATCACGACCGCAGCGATGGCGGGTTGTTCGTAACGCTGGTGGAGATGGCCTTTGCAGGGCGGATGGGGCTGGAAATCGATTTGCCGGTTGCGGATTTGGCAGAGCTCTTCAGCGAAGAGCTTGGTGCGGTGGTGCAGGTCGCGACGCCGGATGCCATCGATGTGCTTGCGCGGCTCGGCGCCGCCGGTCTTGCGGCGCAAGTGATTGGGCGCGGCGTGCAGGGCAACCAAATCGTAATTCACGGCGGCGGCCAGGTTGCCTATCGCAACACGCGCGCCACGCTGCACAAGATGTGGGCGGAGACCAGCTTTCATATCCAGTCGCTGCGCGACAATCCGGAGAGTGCGCGGCAGGAGTTCTCGCTGCTCGAAAATGCCGAGCGTCCCGGGCTTTTTATCAGCGTACCCTTTGATCGAACCGAGCGGGTAAGCGCTCCCTTTGTGCATACGGCGCGGCCGCGGGTTGCCATTCTGCGCGAGCAGGGCGTCAATGGGCACGTGGAAATGGCCGCGGCCTTTGATCGCGCGGGCTTCAATGCCGTCGATGTTCACATGAGCGATCTGCTCACACGGCGAGTGGACCTTGCGGAGTTCAAAGGGCTGGCCGCGTGCGGCGGATTTTCCTATGGCGATGTGCTCGGCGCGGGCAGCGGATGGGCGAAGACCATCCTCTTCAACGACCGGCTCAAGGAGATCTTCGCGGAGTTCTTCGCGCGCCCCGACAGCTTTGCGCTAGGCGTCTGCAATGGCTGCCAGATGATGGCGCAACTCCGCGAGATCATTCCCGGAGCCGCGAGTTGGCCGCACTTCGGGCGCAATGTGTCGGCGCGGTTTGAAGCGCGGCTGTGCATGGTGGAGATTCAGGAGTCTCCATCGCTGTTTTTCGCGGACATGGCTGGCGCGCGCGTTCCCATCGTAACCGCGCATGGCGAGGGCCACGTCAGCGCCGTCGCGGCAGACGCTCGGATCGCGCTGCGCTACATTGATACGTATGGCCGGGTCACCGAGCATTACCCGCTGAACCCCAGCGGCTCCGTTCAAGGCGTTGCGGGATTGAGCAGCGCGGACGGGCGCGCGCTGATCGTGATGCCGCATCCGGAGCGCGTCTTTCTGGGCGTGCAGCACACCTGGGTGCGCGACAAGATGCGCGAACCGAAGGACAGCCCGTGGCAGCGGATGTTCGACAACGCGCGCAAATGGGTTGGCTAGGAGAGAGCGTGAGTTCAAAGGTGGATTACAAATCCGCGGGAGTGGACATCGAGGCCGGCAACGAGGCGGTGCGCCGCATCAAGTCGCACGTGGCCGAAACCCACAAGCAGCACGCCTCGGCGGTGCTCACCGGGCTGGGCTCCTTCGGCGCGCTCTTTGCCCTGGGCGATGCGCTCAAGGGCCTGAAGGATCCGGTGATGGTGCAGAGCACCGACGGCGTCGGCACCAAGAGCAAGGTGACGGTGATGGCCGGCCGTTATGAAGAGCTGGGCCACGACCTGGTTTCTGCCGTCGCGGGCGACATCGTGGTGATGGGCGCGACGCCGCTTACCTTTCTCGACTACCTGGGCTTTCACAAGACCGAGCCGGAGATTGTCGAAGCACTGGTGCGCGGCATGAGCGCCGCGTGCATCGAGGCCGGCATTGCGCTGGTGGGCGGAGAGACAGCGGAGATGCCCGCGATCTATGCGGAAGGCGATCTGGATGTGGTTGGCTTTGTGACCGGCGTTGTTGATCGCGAACGTTTGCTGACCGGTGCAAACATCGTTGCGGGCGATGTGCTGTACGCCATCAACTCCAGCGGCCTGCATACCAACGGCTTTTCGCTGGCGCGCAAGCTGATCTTCGAGATCGGCGGCTATGCCATCGATGCGCGGCCCGGAGAGCTTGCCGGAAAGTCAATCGCCGATGTGCTGCTCGCGCCCCATACAAACTTTGTCGCGCCGGTCAGAAACATTCTCAGCGCCGGAATTCCGATCAAAGGCATGGCGCATATCACCGGCGGAGGGCTGGTGGAAAATGTGCCGCGCATTGTGCCGGACGGACTGGGTATTGTCATCGATCGCGCGACCTGGACGCCGCAGCCCATATTTGCATTGATGCAGCGGCTGGGCGATATCGACGATCTTGAAATGCATCGCACCTTCAACATGGGCGTGGGACTGGTGCTGATCGGGCCGCCGGGATTGCAAAGTGCGCTGGCGGCTGCCATCGCGCCCTTTCCAGCGCTGCGTCTCTGGGAGTTGGGCCGCGTTGTGGCCGGTGCATCCGGTGTGCGTTTTACTGAGGTGAAATGAAATGGAACGACAGGTGCTCCTCAATGCAATTCCAAACTGCCTGATGACGACTGATCTGCCGCTGAAGGCGAAGTACGCGGGCAAGGTGCGCGACACCTATGAGACGGACGATGGCCGCCTGCTGCTGGTGACCACCGACCGGCAGAGCGGCTTCGACCGCCTGCTCGGCGCGATTCCATTCAAGGGCCAGGTGCTGAATCGCACCTCGCTGTATTGGTTTGAACAGACGCGCGGCATCGTCGGCAATCACGTGATTTCGAGTCCCCATGCCAATGCGCTGATCGCGCGCAAGTGCACGGTGCTGCCCATCGAATTTGTGGTGCGCGGCTACATGACGGGATCGACCGATACAGCGATCTGGACACAGTATCAGAAAGGTGTGCGGAATTACTGCGGCCATGCCCTGCCCGAGGGCATGAAGAAGAACGAGCGGCTGGCGAAGAACATCATCACGCCAACAACCAAGGAGGCGACTCACGACCGGCCGGTTACACCGGATGAAATTATTTCTGAAGGCTGGCTGACGGCGAAGCAGTGGGAATTTACTTCGGCCAAGACGCTTGAGCTGTTTGCATTCGGCCAGAAGATTGCCGCCAGCCGCGGGCTGATCCTGGTGGATACAAAGTACGAGTTTGGCGTGACGAATGATGGCAAGATTCTGCTGGTCGACGAAATTCATACGCCGGATTCCAGCCGCTACTGGCTTGCTAACAGCTACGCGGAACGTCTGGCTGCTGGTCAAGAACCCAACATGATCGACAAGGAGTTCTTCCGTCTGTGGTTCCGCGAGCGCTGTGATCCCTACAAGGACGCGGTTCTGCCAACTCCTCCAGACGATCTGATCGCCGAGCTTGCCGCCAGATACATTCAATTGTTTGAGAAGATCACGGGCGCGGCATTTGCGCCGGACCTGCGGCCGCTGGAAGCAACCGTGTTGGCGAGTCTGGCAAAATGAGTGAGACGATTCTCATCGTCGGTTCGGGAGCGCGCGAGCATGCGATTGCCGCCGCGTTGGTGCGTTCGTCGCCACGGCCTCTATTGGCATGCTTCAGCGGCGCGCGCAATCCCGGCATCGCCAGCCTGTGTTCCGCTTATGGCATTGGGAGCATTACAAACCCGTCAGATGTCTCCGCATTCGCTCGCGAACAGCACGCCACCATGGCCGTGATCGGCCCTGAAGCTCCGCTGGCGGCAGGCGTTGCGGACGCGTTGTGGGCGACGAAGGTTCCTGTCGTTGGCCCCACGCAAAGCCTCGCGCGAATCGAATCCAGCAAAGGCTTTGCGCGCGAGTTGCTGGCTAGGTATAAGATTCCGGGCAACCCGTTTTTTCAGCGTTTCTCCTCTCTCGACGGACTCGATGAAGTCTTCGCGCACTATCCGAACCGCCACGTCATCAAGGACGATGGGCTGGCGGGAGGAAAGGGCGTAAAGGTCTGCGGCGATCATCTGCTCTCGCTCGACGACAGCCTTGCGTACTGCCGCGAGTTGGTTGCTCACGGGCATCCCTTTGTCGTCGAAGAAAAACTTGAGGGCGAAGAGTTTTCCCTGATGAGCTTTTGCGATGGCAAGACCTTGCGGCACATGCCCGCGGTCCAGGACCACAAGCGCGCCTACGATGGCGACAAAGGCCCGAACACGGGCGGCATGGGAACCTACACGGACGCCGGCCACAAACTTCCCTTCCTGCAGGATGCTGACATTGCTGCGGCGCACGAGATCAATCAGCGGGTTGCCGCGGCGCTGGCCACCGAGTGCGGCGCGCCTTACCGGGGAATTCTCTATGGCGGATTCATGGCCACGCGCGATGGCGTCAAGCTGATCGAATACAACGCCCGCTTCGGCGATCCCGAATCGCTCAACCTGCTCACGCTGCTGGAGACGGATTTCGCCGCCATCTGCCGCGCCATCGTGGACAGTTCGCTGGCCTCCTGCGCGGTGCGTTTCGCGCCGCAGGCTAGCGTCTGCAAGTACGTCGTGCCCGAGGGCTATCCGGACAATCCGCGCAAGGGAGATGGCTTGCTGCTGCCCGCCGAACTGCCCGCTGGAGTCACAACCTATCTGAGCGCCGTCGATGTTAAGGATGGAAAGTTGATAGCCACCGGCTCGCGCACGCTTGCGGTTGTCGGAACCGCCACAACCATTGCCAGTGCAGAGGCCATCTGCGAGCAAGTTGTCCGCCAGATTCCCGACCCATTCTTCCATCGCGCGGATATCGGGACCGCGCCGTCCATTGCCCGGCGCATCGAGCACATGAAGGCGGTGCGATCGGCATGAGCTTGAAGGTAGGCGTTCTCGGATCAACGCGCGGATCGGCGCTGCAAGGCGTCCTCGACGCCATCGCGGCAGGCACGCTCGATGTCGAGATTGTGCTGGTAGTGTCGGACAAACAAACTGCTCCAATCCTCGAGCGGGCCGCGCGGCATGGAATTCGCGCGTTGTTTCTCGATCCGGTCGGACTCACGCGCGAGACCTACGATCAACAGGTAAGCGAGGCGTTGCGTCAGGCTGGAGCTGAGCTGGTTCTGATGATCGGCTACATGCGCATCGTCTCCGATAAGTTTATTGAAGCCTGGCGGGGAAGGCTGTTGAATGTTCATCCGTCGCTGCTGCCTGCTTTTGCCGGGCTGATGAATCTAAAGGTGCATGAAGCGGTGCTGGCCTCAGGCGTTCGCGAGACCGGCTGCACCATTCACCAGGTCACTGAAGTTGTCGATGGCGGCCCGATTGTTTTACAAAAGCGTTGCCCTGTTCTGCCGGGAGACACTGCGGAGATTTTGCGGAGCCGCGTACAGGCGTTGGAACAGGCCGCGTTCGTAGAAGTGTTGCACAAGTGGAGGAGATGATGGCGGAAGCGACGAAAAAAATCGATGTTGGGATCATTATGGGATCGAAATCCGATTGGCCGGCGATGGAAGCGGCCGCCAAAGTGCTCGACGAACTTGGCATCGCCTATGAAGCGCAGGTGATCTCCGCGCATCGCACCCCTGACCGGGCGTTGCAGTACGCCGAGAGCGCAAAGGCTCGCGGGCTGCGCGTGATTATCGCTGGAGCGGGCGGCGCTGCGCATCTGGCGGGATTCGTCGCGGCCAAGACGACTCTGCCCGTGCTCGGCGTCCCCATGAAGAGCAGCGCGCTGAATGGCCTTGATTCGCTGCTGTCCATCGTGCAGATGCCCGCGGGAATCCCGGTGGCGACATTTGCCATCGGCGATGCGGGCGCGAAAAACGCTGGCCTTTTTGCCGCGGCGATTCTGGCGCTGGAGGACAAGGCAATCGCGCAACAGCTGGACAAATTTCGTAGCACGCAGACAGAAACAGTCGTGAAAAACTCCGACCCGCGCGCGTAACTACACACCAGGCCGCGCATGCAAATTCTCTCTGCTAAGCAGAGGGTTGCTCTGGCGCGCATCCTGCAACCGGCCTCATCCTTCCCTCTGGCTCCGTCCTCACTCGCCCACGCCGCAACGCGTAAAATAAAACAAGACTCAAAACCATGAACTGCAATCCTCCCGACGAAGAGCGGTTAATGCGCGTGCAACCCCGCCTGGCCCAGCTCGCCCGCCTCATCGGCAACACCCATCTGCTGGCCATCGAATTCCGTTTCCGCGGCTCCTGGCGCACCCTCTACGCCAAGTGCGAGCAGGGCAATCTGACCGGCAGCATCAAAGACCGCATGGCCTTTCACATCCTCAAAACCGCCTATCTGGAAGGCGCCATTCAGCCCGCCGACACCATCGCCGAGGCCACCAGCGGCAACACCGGCATCTCCTTTGCCGCCCTCGGCCACGCCCTCGGCCACCCCGTCACCATCTTCATGCCCGACTGGATGAGCATCGAGCGCACCCGCCTCATGCAGAGCTTCGGCGCCACCGTGGTTCCCGTCTCGCGCGAGCAGGGCGGATTTCTCGGCAGCATCCGCATGACCGAGGAGCTCGCCCGCGCGGGCAGCGTCTTTCTGCCACGCCAATTCTCCAACCACGGCAACGTCGAGGCCCACGAGCAAACCACCGGCCCTGAAATCTGGTCGCAATTGGAATCTGCCAACCTGCGCCCCGATGCCTTCGTCGCCGGCGTCGGCACCGGCGGAACGGTCATGGGCGTGGGCAACTATCTCCGCTCCCGCCATCCCGCCATCCGCGTTTATCCCGTCGAGCCGGCCGAGTCCCCCACCCTCTCCACCGGCTGCAAGGTCGGCGCGCATCGCATCCAGGGAATCAGCGACGAGTTCATCCCCGCCATCGTCGATCTCTCCGTGCTCGATGCTCCCATCGAAGTCTCCGATGGCGACTCCATCCTCATGGCGCAGAATCTGGCCGCCTGCCTCGGCCTCGGCGTGGGCATCTCCTCCGGCTGCAACTTCCTCGCCGCCGTCAAAGCCCAGCAGCTAATCTCGCCCGATGCCGTCGTCGTCACGGTATTCTCCGACGACAACAAAAAATACCTCACCTCCGGCCTCATGCAAAAGGAACCTGTCCGCCCCGATTTTCTTACTCCCGAAATAGAGCTGACCGGCATCACCGTCCTCCCCGCCCCGCGCCCCGCCCTCGCCGCAACCTAGTACCGAGACCGTGTGGTGATGGAATGAACGGAATGTAGTGCTGGTATTCCGGCCGGTAAATGTAGCGCCGGCCTCCTGGCCGGGGTCCCCACGGATTGGTCTTCGTCCGTGGGGTGGTTGACCGGCTGTGGTGCGGGCGTCCTCGCCCGCACGCGCGCAGGAGTAATTACTAAATCATTTTGTCGGACACTAGTCGGAGGGAGGGGGTTTCACAGGCTGCGGAAAAACACTGATGGTCGTCACAGTTCTGCCACTAGCACTGGGTATAAGACAGAAGTATGCGTGGAGATGACCAGAAGCAGTCAGTGATGTTCAGTTATTTAACCTTGGCGCAGCGGATTCCGGCCGATCATCCGGCACGGC
>Ga0181524_10000060_pt1 | contig 121122 bp, 106 predicted proteins | sample PEATcosm2014_Bin_34_FD_119761 | JGI IMG/M metagenome (GOLD analysis project Ga0181524, IMG submission 119761) | Peatland microbial communities from MTU Mesocosm Facility, Houghton, MI, USA - PEATcosm2014_Bin05_60_metaG | ecosystem: Environmental > Terrestrial > Soil > Wetlands > Peat | place... | reverse complement strand
TCTTTTGTAAGGGTCTGCAAATTTCATACCTGAAGTAAACCGTGAAAATAGATGGTCGTCTTTTAATTATCACGCACTTTTAGCATATACTTCTACATATGCGACCCCTATCTATGGAGTACAACAACGGACAAAGCTCGTTGCTTCAATCTCAAGACGAATCAAAATGAACATTCAATTTTAACTCGGAATTTCGTCGGTCGTTTCGCGGTTAACCACACCTGTGACCGGCCGTAACGTTATGTGCTCCCTCTCTCACGTTGAGAGCTTGCGGATTAGTTGGCTTTTATGGGGCCGATGGGAAGGATCACGCGTTTGTGGGCTTCGTTTAGAATTTCTGCGATGGAGAGGTAGAATGCGCTGAAGCCGCAGAAGACTCCTTCGATTCCGGCGATTAGTTGCAGTTGTGGGATGAAGTGTGAGGCGGTGAGCAGGAAGAAGAGTATTGCTAGAGATAGGAACACTGTTTGAAGCGCCCTGTTGGTTCTTAGGGTTCCGAAGAACATCATTAGAGTGAACAGACCCCAGAGGAACAGGTATGCCGCCCATCCGTTGTTGTCGGGGGTAACTGCGGGGAGTTCGATGGAGGATATGATTATGAAGACGAGTGTTAGCCAGAACGCTCCGTAGGACGTGAAGGCGAGTGTTCCGAAGGCGTTTCCTTTCCGAAACTCCATTATGCCAGCTATTATTTGTGCGAGCCCACCGTAGAATATTCCCATTGCGAGAATTATGCTGTTGACTCCGAATAGGCCCATGTTGGCCAGGTTGAGTAGGACTGTTGTCATGCCAAACCCCATCAAACCGAGTGGTGCGGGGTTTGCGAGCAAAGATTCTTTCTGGCTCATCTCAGCTCATAGCCTTATAGAAAATTAACTCTTCATCTCGGCCTGCAGCCCGCTGTATGCATTCTTCATTTCGTCTACGCTAGTTTCATCCTCGATCGTGGTCACGTCGCCGATGGTTCTATTCTCAACAACTGCTTTCATTACTCGTCGCATTATTTTCGCGCTACGTGTTTTGGGTAGTTTGCTGACGAAGTAGATTGTCTCGGGGACTGCGATTGGGCCGATCGTGTTTCTCACGTGGTTTGAGAGTTCCTTCTTGAGCTCCGGAGTAGGGTTAAAGCCTGGTCTGAGGACGACGAAAGCCACCGGTACCTCCATCTTCACGGGGTCGGATTTTCCGATTACCGCAGATTCGGCCACGGCGGGGTGTTGAATCAAACTATCTTCAAGTTCGATTGTTCCTATTCTATGGCCTGCAACCTTCAACACTTCATCAGCTCGCCCTAGAAGCCAGAAGTAACCGTCATCGTCTTTCATGGCGAAGTCTCCGGGCAAGTATATCCCCGGGAATCGTGTGAAGTAGACCTGTTTGAATTTCGCAGCGTCATTCCATAGGGTCATGAATTCACCCGGCCAGGGCCGCTTAATGACAATGTAGCCTTTCTCTCCGGCTTTAGTTGGCACACCGTTTTCACTGTAAACGTCAGCATCAACACCAGCAATAGGCATCGTCGCCGATCCTGGTTTCAGCGGAATCGGCGTGATTCCGGGTTGAGCGCTGATCAGGATCCCACCCGTCTCAGTCTGCCACCAGGTGTCAACGATGGGAATTGCTTCCCGGCCGATGTTCTTGAAGTACCATTTCCATGCCTCAGGGTTGATTGGTTCGCCCACACTGCCGAGTAACCTCAGGGAGCTTAGATTGTGTTTCTGAGCCCATTGCTCACCAAATTTCATGTGCATTCTAATCGCGGTAGGGCTCGTGTAGATGATCGTGACCTTGTACTTCTCGACGAGATCCCACCATCTATCAGGTTGCGGATAGTCTGGGGTACCCTCGTACATCAGTGAAGTAACGCCTCGTATCAAAGGCCCGTAAACGATGTACGTGTGTCCGGTTATCCAACCGATATCCGCAGTACACCAATAGACGTCACTATCATTAACATCGAAAACCGCCTTCATCGTGTAGTGCGCCCATGTCATATACCCCCCGTTGCTGTGGGTTGTTCCCTTCGGCTTTCCAGTAGTTCCGGAAGTGTAGAGAATGAAACTTGGGTGGATTCCCTCTACCTGTTCCGGTTCGACGTACGCCTCACCTGAGCTTATCAGGTCATGATACCAGAGATCACGCCCCTTTTCCATATTGACTTGGTTCTTTGCTCTTCTTACGACGATGACTTTCTCGACGCCGCTCGTTTGCTTGATAGCTTCATCTATGATCGATTTGAGCTCCAGCGTCTTTCCTTTCCTGAACGACCCATCTGCGGTTATGACGAGTTTTGATTTTGAGTCCTCTATTCTGTTGGCGATTGATTGAGCGGTGAAGCCTGCGAAGATTACGGAGTGAATCGCTCCAATCCTAGTCGTTGCTAGCATGCTGATTGGAAGTTCAGGAATCATGGGGAGGTATATTGTGATCCTGTCGCCTTTCTTGACTCCCAGTTTCTTCAGCGCTGATGCAAACTTGTTCACTTCTTGGTAGAGTTCGTTGTAGGTGAGTGTTCGCTTCTCTCCGTTTTCTCCTTCCCAATGGTAAGCGACTTTATTCTTCTTCGGCCCAGAAACATGGCGATCGAGGGCATTATAGGACATATTGCTCTTCCATTGCGGGAACCAACGACCATAAGGTGGTTGGGCCATTTCTTCAAATGCAGGCCCATTCTTCTCATACCAAAAGAGCTCATCTGCAATCTTTCGCCAGAAAGCGTCGGGTTTCTCCAAGCTTTCTCGGTGAATCTCAGCAAGGGTCTTTAGGTTCACGCGGTTTTCAGGGAATATCATCGTTTTGGTTGGAAGTATTTCACGAAGGGCCATTGTCGAACACTCTGAGCGAAACTGTAAGCGTTCGAAGTTGTGGTCTTCTTAACTGTTTAGTCTAAATTCCAATCGATGCGCGTCAGAAACTACTAGACCCGTAAGTAGTGACGGAAGGGTCGAAAGACTAAGCGCCTGACTACGTTGGCTTGTTTCTAAGTTCTCTTCTAAGGACCTTGCCGACTGAATTCTTAGGCAATGTCTCTCGAAACACAACTATCTTCGGAGCCTTGTAGTTAGCGATCCTTTCTTTGCAGAACGCGATGATCTCCGAGGGCGTGACTTCTTTGTGTCCGTCTCTTAGAACTACAAATGCCTTAACAGCTTCTCCGCTGGTCGGGTCAGGTGTTGAGACCGTAGCTGCTTCTCTTACGGCTGGATGCTCGCACAGTACCTCTTCCACTTCTCTCGGCCAGACCTTCATTCCGGAAACATTAATCGTATCCTTTTTGCGGTCAACTATGTGGAAGTATCCGTCCGAATCCATCGTCGCAATATCGCCAGAGTATAACCAATTGTCCCGGAGCGCTATCTTCGTCTCCTGGCCGTTATGCCAGTAACCAATCATAACCTGTGGTCCACGTATGACCAACTCTCCAGCGATGCCAGGTGGCTGAACATGGTCTCCCGTTTCTGGATCTACAATCTTCGCTTCCGTGTCTGAAATTGGGATGCCGATCGAGCCGAAACGGTTCTTCTTGGGACTATCAAGCGGGTTGACGTGTGTAACCGGACTTGCCTCGGTCAAGCCATAACCTTCCACGAGCCTCCCTCCGGTCAACTCCTCGAATTTCTGCTGAACTAGGAGGGAGAGAGGCGATGCTCCCGACACGCATATACGGATTGAACGCAATTTATCGCGGTTGATGTCGGGTCGATTAATTATTGCAACGTACATGGCTGGGACGCCGCAGAAAACAGTGGGTTTCAAGTCGTCGATGGCTTGAAGAATTGTATTCGTGTCACGCGGGTCAGGAATGAGGACGATCGAACCAGACGTGAAGATCGGCGCATTCATCGCCACCGTCATGCCATAGATGTGGAATAGTGGCAACGCAGCAAGGTGAACTTCTCCAGCTTTCATTTCCAGCCAAGTGGAAAATTGAATTGCGTTAGCCACAAGGTTATAGTGAGTTAACATCGAGCCCTTAGGCACGCCAGTCGTTCCTCCGGTGTACTGCAGGAGGGCGATGTCCTTCCTCGGTTGAATGTCAGCGAGCGATGATATGCCATCATTTTCTGCGATAAGCGTATTCATATTCTCAGTTTCTAGCGTAGAGTTTTCCCGAGTTAGGTTAGAGGCTCGCAATGATACATCATGGCAAGTGGCCGTGACAATGTGATCTAGTTTATGCTTGTTACCGACCGCTTCAACGAACTGTAGGAGTCTGTCCCAACAAACAATGACTCCTGCTTCTGAGTCCGTCAGGATTTGAAGAAGTTCTCTTTCTTTGTAAAGCGGGCTGATGGCAACACAGATCGCGCCTATCCTTAACACGCCGTGATATGCGACAACAAACTCAGGAATGTTCGGTAGGTAAAGAGCGACTCGGTCCCCTTTTCTAACCCCGCGTTCTAGTAGGGCCTTTCCAAACTTTCCTGCAAGCGTTTCGAGTTCAAGGAAAGTATTTTTCTGCCTCGAATAGTACAAAGCCGGGTTTTCAGGGAAGTTTCCTGCAATTTTGTGGAGCATCTGACCTAGGGAGATCTCTGGGTAATCAATTGACTTCGGCACGTCTTTAGGCCAACTGCCAATCCACGGTCTTTCTAATGGCTCAACGCTCATCGATGATTCGTCCAGATCATTCCTTCCGAACCGACTTAAATTAGATCAACCAAAGGGCTCGTTGGTGATCGAAAAATGCAGACAAAATATGTACCCCCAATCTTGCTCGGAGTCGTCTTACTTAGCCTCTCACTAGCAGCCGTCTTTGCAGATCCGCTATATGCTGGAAGCCTGGTAGGCGTCGGCGACCGATATTCAGTTACCACAATCAGCGGCTCTGCACGCGCTTGGATCGACGGGCAGTGGGTCACAGGCACAGCCAACCTTGAACTCCAGATCCAAGTAACATTCGTTGGTCCACACAATGTGGTCTTCAAAGTACTGTCGGGAACCTTTCAGGTGATCTCCAAAGACTACGCGATCGATGTGGGTCATTGGAGGGGTGGCTACAATCTTGACACACATACTTCCGTCTATCAGGGCCCGGCCACCGCTCCAGACGGAGGCTTAGGTTACTTCGTAATCTACGGACAGGATATCGGCCTGAGCTCAGGCGGTGTACTAGTGCATGCCTCCAGCAATTTCAGCGGCGAATACGGGGCACAATGGGACGTACAACTTTCTGCTGTCCGCTATCAAATCAGCTGAAACCATGTAACCCTCTAATCTTCCTCCATTCTTCTTTCTTTCCCGGACTATTCCAGAAGATTTCGTCCTACACTAACTCGGTAATCGTCAAAGGCCGCGCATACGCTTAATGCGTAAATCAGTTGCCAGTAACTTTGACTCTCCAATTAGATCCGTGACAGATTGCGCACCTGCGAATAGCGATAAGTGTTAAGTTGAGATTGTCAGGCTCTGGCCGTTGAGGTTCTACCATTTGAGAATGACAGTTGAAGAGGCCGATAGAATTAGGCAAGGGCTATGGGACGAGGACGTTGAGGCGTGGGAGGTTCATTGGGTTCCCATCTTTCGTAGATTCGCACAGGATCTAGTCGGCGCGACGAGAATATCTGAAGGGCAAATTGCACTTGATGTTGGAACGGGGACCGGTATCGCCGCGTTCAAAGCTTCTAGGGTCGTTGGACCAAAGGGTTTTGTCTTTGGCATAGACTTGTCGAGGCGAATGTTAGAAGCAGCAAATCGCAAAGCTGCGAAAACTGGACCGAGGAATCTGAAGTTCTTGTTTATGGATGCGAGGCATTTGTACTTCCCTGACAGCTTTTTCGACGCAGTGATCTCGAATTGCGGAATATCCTTCCTCAATTTCGATGAAGTTGCCACTGAAGCCTTTAGGGTGCTTAAGCAAGGTGGCTGTTTTGTGTACAATACTTGGCGTCTGAAGAACGTTGAAGTGCACAGGATTTTCGGAAATGTTCTGCAGCGACATCGAACTGGCAATCCGTCGGTTAGGTTAAGAACTCAACGAATCGCTCTCGCCATTTTCGAGCGATACGGAAATCGGAAAATGACTCTAAGTTTTCAGCTTCGGGAACTTAGACGGGCCGGTTTCACCGGAATAAGATTCAAAGAACAGACCTACCGAGTGCGTCTCTCTGGGGTTTATGATTTCCTAGACATGCGTTTCAGTAGTGCGAGCCTAAGGCGAGAGTTCAGAGAGCTTCCCAAGAAAGAGCGAAGAGCATTGTACAACGAGCTTGCAGATGGGCTGAAAGAGTTCACAAAGGGCAGAAGCTTCACCTTTGACTGGCCCGTTTCTTTCATTGAGGCCAAGAAAATCTAGTCCATACTTGTCCAAACTTGTGGCGACCGCTTTATAGAAGCGTTACTCGATTAGAACTTGATGGAAGTCTTAGGCATGGTAGGAAATCAATACGAGACGAAGCTTGCAAAGGTTTTCGAGCCAATTTACGAATTGTCAGATTCCGGTTGCTTAGAATTCAAAATGTTTCTTGAGGGCGCATGGGTTTCGCTAAAGGAGCGAATTGAGGTTCGAAGCCCTATTGACGGTGGCTTAGTTGCAACCGTCCCAAGTTCATCTGAGCGAGAGGCTGAACGCGCAGTAGAGGCGGCGTACACTAATCGCAAATTCATCAGAATCATTCCAGCCGTAAAGAAGATTGAAATCTTCCAACGCGCCCGCGAACTTCTATTGCAGAACAAGGAATCATTGGTTTCAATCCTAACTCTAGAAGCTGGAAAGCCTAAGGCCAATGCTGAAGGCGAAGTCAAGGCGACCGCAGAACGGTTGAAACTTACCCCTGAGGAGTATGGAAAAATTCGAGGGGAACACATACCTGGAGACTGGTCCGATGAGACAGTAGGAACCGACGCAGACGTACTTAGGGAGCCATTGGGAGTCGTTCTTGCTATCTCCTCGTTCAATTACCCACTATACATAACCGCCACCAAGGTAATTCCAGCACTCCTGGCTGGAAACTCGGTCGTCGCAAAAACCTCAAGCAAAAACCCACTTTCCTTTCTCATGTTCGCAAGGCTACTGGAACTGGCAGGCATCCCCAAGGGCTCTCTAAATGTGATAACTGCGAGAGGCCCCATTGGCGAATACCTTGCAGCCCACGACAAAATCAGCATGTTGACATTCACAGGTAGTACTGAAGTTGGAAAAACCCTCGCGAGAGTCGCAGGTCTCAAAGGACTGCATATGGAACTCGGAGGAAAAGGATGCGCCATCATACTCAAAGATGCCAATCTTGATCTTGCCGTGAATGAAACTGTCAAAGGATCGCTGAGCTACAGCGGCCAAAGATGCGATGCAATTTCACGGGTATTTGTCGAGCAAGAGATTGCCGACATATTCGTAAAGAGCCTGATGACGGAAGTCGGCTCCTACAAGATGGGAGATCCGCGTGATTCATCCGTTAAGTTAGGCCCGCTAATAGATCACACTGCGGTTGAACGGGTTCATGGTTTGGTCACGGACGCAGTAAACAGGGGGGCAAAGCTGCTTACCGGCGGAAAGTACCAGGGGAATTACTACCAACCCACCGTTCTGGATGAAGTTCCTATCGATGCCAGGGTCATGTGGGAAGAAACCTTCGGCCCCGTCATTCCAATTGGGCATGTGAAAGATGTCGACGAGGCCATTGAGCTTGCGAACAAGTCCAGATTCGGGTTAGATTCCTGCGTTTTCACAAACGACATCAATCTCGCAAGGAAAGTGGCCAAGCGTTTGGAAGAAGGCGAAGTGACGATAAACGCTGCCCCCCGTCATGGTGTCGGTTACTATCCCTTCGGGGGCAACAAAGATTCGGGGATGGGGAGGGAAGGAATTGGGTACAGCATAGAGGAAATGACCAGACTCAAAACAATCGTGTACAACTGGAAGCCGGCCAAAGTCTGGGGTGACCTAATCAAAGAACCGAGCTAACTGTCTGCCTGAAAGAAAAGAGGGGAGTTAAGCGGCCAACGCAGGCCGGATTTCCTCTTCATCTTGTGGTTTGCGCGTCAAGTTGACCACACGGTTTAAGCCGCACCAATCATGGGCCCACTGTTTCCTAATGAGCTTTGCTACGTTTGTCGAAAGATGCCTACCAGCTAGCTTTAGATCGTTATTCCGATGAGGTATCTGATGACGGTTCCGATTAGGTAGAGTGCAACCGTTGCGCCGAACATGATGCTCGTAATTTCGATGAAGTCTTTCCTGAATGCGGAGCCGGAGATTATTGAGCCGTAGAAGCTTATGAAGGCTATCAAAGCAACCGCGAGTAGCAATGACGCGGTCAGCGCGTCAACCATTATCTTTGTCAGAAAGTATGGCGTAGCTAGGATGACGGCGGTAACGAAATAGGATATGCCTGTGTATATCGCTGAAAGAGTCGCTGAGCCTTTGAAACCGGTTTTCGCTTGGGCATAGGCTGCTGATGCCATAGCTATCGAGGCCGCCGCCCCCGCTATGATACCTGCCAAGCCTGCCAGTACAGTTGAGTTATAGATTCCCAGCGAACCCGCGTGAATTCCCGCGATCTCAACTAAGGCGTCCGCCAGACCGAGAACAATGAATGAAATGTACTTTATCTGAGGTTCATCAAACTGTCCGGCGAATATATTCTCGTGCTCCACTTCATCAGCTACCATCTTTCTGAACTGTGCACGGTCTTTTTGTGGGATTAGATGCACGACATCCTTGTACTTCTGGATTGTACTCATTTCGTTTCTTTCAAGAAACTTGACGGCAAATGTGACTCCTAGTATCAGCCGTATGAGAATTATGAAGTAAACTTTGAGATTGCTTACCCCTATCCTTCTTTCGGGACAATATCTACTCCAAAAACGGTAGTGTCCGTACTCCATCCCCGACAATCGTTTCAACGTGCCACTGAATCTATGCCGTTTCTCAAACCCTAGGCCTGACAGTTTCTTGTAGACCACATAGTCCGTATACTCGTCAACCGCACTCAGATATGCGAAATCAGAAAGCTTCACGCTACTCACATTTCTTCCACTCAGTACTGTCCCGGAGCTTACTGAATAAGCAAGCAACCCAAATAAAAATGAACCAAGTAGAGTTCTCGAAGGTGTAGATGAAAAATACTCATCTGGTGTCGACTTAGCTCTGGCCGGACGAAAAGGCAGTCAATAAATCATGGTTGGGCAGTCTATGAGGAGAGCAACCTTGTCATTTTCAGCTCCAGAGATTGAATACTTGAAGTCTCAGCGACTCGCTAGAATTGCGACCGTATCGAAAGAGGGTCAACCGGAGGTTGTCCCAGTGGCTTTCGAGTTTGATGGCACATGTTTCTATGTTGGAAGCCACAGTCAGGACATCTTTCTCAGGACGCGTAAATACAAGAGCGTCAGAGACGGCAACGTCCGGGTGGGTCTAGTGATCGACGATCTAGAATCTGTTGATCCGTGGAAGCCTCGGGGCATAAAGTTGTTCGGAACAGCAGATGTCGTTGAGCGTAACGGTATGTTCGGCCCTGGAAAGTATCTTCGAATAACTCCGCATACTTCTTGGAGCTGGGGTATTCCTGGGCTTAAAGTGAAGAAAGGCGAATGGAGTCACAAAACTGTTCACGAAGCCTGATACGTTAGTGACCGCTAAACCCGTTAGAATCAGGTTTCTAAGCTATGCCCAAAGCGTCAGAGCAGGAACTGGAATTTCATAGAAAGATAGCCAAGCAATGCTTCAACAAGACTTGGGACTATTTAGAGAAGAAGAATCGGACGCCGGACGACGACAGGCAGATGTTGATCCTAGCTCATACCTCAAGGTATCATTGGGGTCCGCTCGGGAACGCCCGAAACCTCGCCGTAGCAGAATGGCAGATATCACGAGTCTATGCCGATCTCAAACAGGCAGAACCTTCCCTACTCTTTGCCAAGTCATCTCTGGAATTGGTGATTAAGAATAACCTGTCCGAGTTGCTGCCATCCGCCTACGAAGGTATGGCCCGAGGATATGCGGTTGCGGGGCAACCTCAACCGGCTAGAGATTACATTGTGAAGGCGCGCAAGGAATTGGAATCTATCCGAGACGAAGAAGACAAGAAGATTTACGCCGGTCAGATCAATGAAACCGAATCTCTACTTCAGATGAAGTAGACCCAGGTTCAGTATACTCGTTACTACCGCAGAGATTAGGGACCAAAGCCAAGTCCGACTCTTGCCAGATGGCAAATCCCATATACTACTTGATTGCAAATGAATCTGTTTGATGGGAAAGGTTACTCTCGTCACGCTCGACGTGAAGGGTAACTGGGGGTGTTATGAAAATGTGGACGAAATGCCCAGATGGGGTTTACCGACTTGACTGTGTGCTTGAGAATGGAGTGCCGAAAAGCAAAGCTCAGGTTAAGGTTCGCAATTCGGAATATCGGCTTTCCATCGAAGGATTTGGCTCTTTCCGGGAACCTAAGACTCTGAAAGAAATTAATGTAATTTTAGCTCGACATGGGCTGTGGCCATTTCGAGAAACAAGCGAACGGTGTCCTGAGCATTCCGCGTGTTTACGGAAGACTTCGTCCCAACAGAGTGCAACAATCAATCCGATCACTAATTAGTCTCGCCACTCAATCGCATCCTCAAGTCGAACCTCTAGCTGCTGGTGCAATTTCGAACCTGCAGAACGGCGCGCCTTGCACAACGCAATGAGTCTCAACGGCATCTACCCTCATATCGAACACTTCTGAGAACATCCCTGCTAAATCTCCTCGAACGTATTGACTGTACGACTCTCCTCTCTCACCTCGATGCGTTATGCACTCAAAGTTGTCAAACGCTTGAACAACTGCAACTCCACGATCGAAATCTACCTCCATCAGTTTGAAGACTCCCCAACCACCTGCGGCATACATGTTCATTATGTTGGATAGCTGCTCTCTGGTTCTGGTCTTACCGAATGTTTCCGAGAAAGCCTTAAGAGACGACTGACCGCCTGCTCGACCCATCTGGTGCAACAGTACCTTTCCCAAGGTCTCCTCCGCGCCGAAAATTTCTCGAGGTCGAGACAACATTGAAACTATGGTATCCAGTCTAAACAAAACCGCGCGATTTTCCCATCATGAGAGGATGATGGAAAGCGTCCACAATGACGCCGTTCAGTCCATCTTGAGTTTGGACTTTCTTGACGTCTGGGAGTGTCTTCAATTCCTGACCTAGTTGAGCTGTGTTTGCATCGGATTGGCTTAGGTCTGCGAAGAAACTCCAGCGAAAAGACTCGTGAGAACCGGTGAGGATATTCACCTTGTGTTTTTCGAGAATAGCGGCCGCTTGTCTAATCCTACCTGGCCTGTCGCTGGTGAACTCAATACTGAATTGTGCGAGGCGACTGCCTACAACCGCAACCTCAGCTACGAACGCGACCTTAGGAGCGTATTCCGGAATCAGTTCAGATCTAGTAACATGCTCTTCAGTCCCGGCAGCAGTCATACCTCGCTCCAAACGCTTGCCGGGACTCGACAACGATTTTCCCATGCTGAAGAGATAACATATGACATGTCTACTTACTATAACGTTACTATACCAATCCTACCTTTCTCCCGTAATTGAAAGAACAAGTCTGTCCGTTTAAACGTGGTCAGGTTTAACGATGAAAAGAAAACGTGCGCGCCGCCGCGGGTTCAGTGAAAAGCGCCGGGGGTGGGATTTGAACCGAGGGGTGTGGATTGAATTCACCCCGCGAACCTAGGGGTGTCATTTCGTCTTTCGAGGGTATGTCTGTCAAATCTCACACCGAACATCTATTGGGGAACCGCGAAAATAAAACCTCTGGGTGATTCTCATTACCGGCTTGTATGGTAGGTCTGTGAGCTTGGCGCAAAACTGATCGAGGAGTTTCGTGAGCCGATGTTCGATGCCCGGTTTTCGTTATCTTGATGTTTGGCAATTGCCTTATCGCAGCTTCGGAGTCTCGAGGGTATGCGTAAGAGAGTTGTGTAGCGAGGCGTAGGGCGACTTTTGGATCTGTCAGTATTGCGGATGAGAGTTCTATGGATGATTTGGCGAGTCCGAAATTTGGCTTGGAGCCTTTCGAAGAATCACGAGATTCTGGGCGTCCTCAAGCGGATTTATGGTCCAGGCCATGGCTATTGGAAATATCTGAACGAACTGGTTTCGGATTTGAAAGCGGGGAAATGTTCGGGCATACGAGAGAAAATGGCGGATGTCGCCAACAATTCGAGCAAGTTCAAGTCGGCGGTATCCGAATTGGAGGTCGCCAGACTTCTCGTTCGACACAAGAAATCGGTCGAACTTCTTCGAGACGGCTACATGGGAAGGGACGCGTCTGGCAATGATATACCAAGCCCCGACATTCTTGCGTGTGCACTAGAGGATGCGCCTGTGAAAGGTCTGTAGGGTATGCATGTGTTTCTGCGGATTGTCTTCTGCGTGACGTTCAGACCTATGATTAATCAATCCGGAGCATTATGCTGGGCATGAGCCTGATTTCGCTTGTCGCGAGTAGGGGAGTCTACGACTGGAGAGCAGCGTCGGTTGGCTGCGATAATGTTCACGGATATGGTTGGCTATACTGCGCTCGGGCAGAGGAACGAATCTCTCTCCCTAGCCCTAGTTGAGGAGCAGAGGAAGCTGATCCGCCCAATCCTGACCCGCCACAACGGAAGAGAGATCAAAACCATCGGCGACGCATTCCTTGTAGACTTCCCGAACGCTCTGGACGCTGTGAGATGCGCCTATGATATTCAGAGGGCGGTCAGGGAGTTCAACATCTCACTACCCGAAGAACGAAGAGTTCACCTCAGGGTGGGAGTTCATCTCGGAGACGTGGTGGAATCGGGTGGAGATATTTCCGGCGACGCGGTCAACGTGGCTTCAAGAATAGAACCCCTCGCTGAGGATGGGGGCGTCTGTGTCACCCGCCAAGTCTACGATCACGTCCAAAACAAGTTCGAACTTAAACTGGCGAGTCTCGGAGTGAAAACTCTGAAGAACGTGAGCGTGCCGATAGAAGTCTACAAGATGCTCATGCCATGGAGCGTTGAGACATCAGCTTCGTCGACTCAGCTAGACAAGAAGCGGATTGCAGTTCTGCCTTTCGCGAACATGAGTTCCAACCCTGAAGATGGGTACTTCGCCGATGGAATGACTGAGGAGCTGATCACATCGCTCTCGGGTGTGAGGCAGCTGGCAGTCATTGCGAGAACGTCGGTCATGAAGTATAAGGGGTCCCAGAAGGATGCCTCGGACGTGGGAAAGGAGCTGAACGCCGGCACCCTGATTGAAGGCAGCGTCAGAAAGGCAGGGAACAAGGTGAGGATAACGACGCAGCTCATCGACACGTCGACTGAGAGTCACATTTGGGCCCAGAACTACGACAGGAACTTGGACGACGTGTTCGCGATTCAGTCGGAGATTGCTGAGAAGGTGGCTGGGGAGCTCAAGATTCGACTTGTGGATTCGGAGAAGCGCGTGATCGAGAAGAAGCCTACTGAGAACACGGAGGCGTACACCTACTTCCTGCGGGGCAGGGAACTGTTGAGAGAGCAGACCGACGCGTCACTTAAGCAGGCCATAGCTCTCTTCGAGAAAGCCATCGAGCTCGATCCTAATTTCGCTAGAGCGTACGTGGGCGAGGCAGAATGTCACCAATTCCTTGCTGACCGCGGAAATGAGCCCAGTGACCTCTCCGTCACGATTGTGAGGCGACTAGGGCGCGCGCTCAACCTCGAACCGAACCTTCCGGAGGCGCATGCTGCGCTCGCTGTGGTGTTCTTCAACGAGGACAACGTCATAGGTTCAGAAGCCGAGGTGAAGAGAGCATTGGAACTCAACCCAAGTCTCCCGGACCCCTGCTGGTTAATGTTCGAGCTGGCGGCAATCAAAGGAGAGCCAGTGGAGATGGTGAGGCAGATCGAGGCAGCCTATCGCTTGGACCCCATCAGACCCGACTTCATCCTCCGGTTTGGGTTGGCATATCTCTATACGGGGAGGGAGCAGGAGGCGTTGGAGTTCTGGAAAAAGAATGAGCAGCTGGCCCCGGCGCTCGCGAACACGGGGATGACGATGTATTACCTAGCCAAGGGGAACCTTGAGAAGGCTAAGGAGCTGCATGCAAAAGCTGAGCAGCTCGATCCTACCAATCCTCGGGTCACTTGGATGGGAGGGGCAATCGCGGCCATGGAGGGTGACAGGGAGAGGGCGCACCTCACAATCAAGAAGATGGAGAATGCCCAGATGGGTCCGGTAGGCTTCAACTTCATCGCGTACGTCTACCATGCCCTCGGAAACCTCGACGCTTTCTTCGAGTACCTGAACAAGGCCGTCGAAGGCCACGCATTAATTCCTACAACCCTGATGTACTCGCCCCTCTTCGCCAAGGCAAGGAACGACCCCCGATACCGGGAACTGGTAGAGAAACTCCGGAAGCAGTGTGGCCTAACAAAATAGAAATCGCGCTTAGTCTAGTGCCTGTGGAACCTTCAACCAACCGTTCTACCGCTTGGCCTTCTGCCCACACCTTGCCATAACAACCCGAGCCCTCAAAGGAAACCAAGAAACCAACATTACTTGGTTGTTTTCCCCCGTGCTACCAACTCTCCTGTCCCGAAATCATTTCGTATATGAAGCTAAGCATCTACGGGTGAAACTCAACGATAGGAAGGTTCGCTGGCTCATCCAGGAGAAGCTGAAGGGGAGGGGTTTGTGAGGCGCCGGGGGTGGGATTTGAACCGAGGGGGGCGATTTGAATTCACTCCGCGAACCTAGGGGTGTACTTTCGTCTTTCGAAGGAATTTCTGTCAAATCTCACACCGCAGAACTATTGGTGAACTTTGAAGATAAACATCTGGGTGATCTGATCAAAGAGCCAATAAGAAAAATACAATGAATTGCATCACAATCGTTTGTCGAAAAGACATGGCAGCACGAAGAACTCAGGACACCTGTACTGTACGGTTTAGGGGTTCGAAAAGGCCCCTTATAGTTTTTGACGGACCCCGTGTACTCGTTTCCATTGAAGCAATAGTGAATTGCAGTTGCAGACCTTCAAACTCATGATTAATCAATCGGTACGGTTATGGTGAGGATGGTCGGTTCCTCTGTCGCGAGTCGGGGAGTCTTCGTCTGAGTCGCAGCGCCGGTTAGCCGCGATCATGTTCACCGACTTGGTAGGCTATACGGCCCTGACGCAGAGGAACGAGGCTCTCGCGATGCAACTCCTCGAAGAACACCGCAGGCTTGTTAGGCCCTTCTTCCCTAAACACAACGGCCGAGAGGTGAAGACCATTGGTGACGCTTTCTTGGTTGAATTTGCCAGTGCTCTTGAGGCTACTAGATGCGCGTTCGATATTCAACAGTCATTGAATGAGCTGAATACCGGCCGGGAACAGGATAGGAGCGTGATGCTCAGAATTGGCATTCATTTGGGCGATGTGATTCACGATCAGAATGACGTGTATGGCGACGCGGTGAACATCGCTTCCAGAATCGAGCCCCTCGCCCCGCCAGGCGGGATATGTGTTAGTGAACCGGTTTACGTTCAGATCAAGAACAAGTTCGAGTTTCCCCTCTCAACCCTCGGCGAAAGGAATCTGAAGAACGTCACCGAGTCCGTTGAGGTGTATAGGGTAGTTCTTCCCTGGGAGAAGAAAACCCGGAGCGAGTCGAGCCTTGAGAAGACCCGAATCGCAGTTCTCCCGTTCGCTAACATGAGCCCTGATCCTAATGATGAGTATTTCGCGGACGGGATGACAGAGGAGTTGATTGACCGGCTTGCGCAAGTGAAAAGCCTGAAGGTCATAGCTCGGACCTCGGTGATGAATTACAAGAAGAAGGAGAAGAATGTCTCCGTAATTGCTAAAGAACTCAGCGTCGGGTCGTTGATCGAAGGAAGTGTGAGGAAGGCAGGCAACAGGGTCAGAGTCACAGTTCAACTGATCGACGCGGTAACGGAAGAACACTTGTGGTCTTCTCATTACGACAAGGACTTGAATGATATCTTCGCTGTTCAGAGTGAGATAGCGGAGAAAGTGGCAGGGGAACTCCAGACCAAGCTGCTCGACTCTGAAAAGAGAACATTGGAGAAGAAGCCTACCGAGAGCATTGAAGCGTACACATACTTCCTACGGGGCAGGGAACTGTACAGGGAGGAGACTGAGACATCTCTTAGGCAGGCGATAAGCCTGTTCGAGAAAGCTACCGAGCTGGACCCCGGCTTCGCGAGGGCGTACGTAGGTGTGGCCGATTGCCACATGGCGCTCGCTGAGTCGGGACAGGACCCATATGACATCGGTCTCTCAGCCGCGAAGACATGGCTAGATCGCGCCCTTAACCTCGATGCCAACCTTCCGGAGGTCCACGGCTCTCTTGCAGAGCTGTTGTTCGATATGGATGACATTCCTGGTTCGGAGGCGGAGGCGCGGAGAGCAATGGAAGTCAACCCAAGCCTCCCAGAATCATACCGTCTTCTGTTCGAAGTGGCGGCGCTCCGAGGGGACAAGGAAGAGATGGTCAGACAAATGGAGACAGCCTACCACCTCGATCCCATCAGACCCCACTACATCTGGCTTCTGGGAGAAGCATACCTCTATGTGGGGAGGGAGGAGGAGGCACTGGAACACTGGAAGAAGACCGAGCAACTAGCCCCCGCGTCAGTTTACAGTGGCATGACGGAGTACTACATAGCCAAAGGAGACCTCGAGAAGGCTAAGGAGTTCCATTCGAAGGCGGAGAAGCTAGAACCCACACGACCTCGGTTTATCTGGCTCGGTGGGGTCCTCGCGGCCTTGGAAGGCGACAGAGAGAAAGCATTGCTTACTGTTAAGAAGTTCGAGAGTTCGAAGATGGGTCCAATCGGCTTCAACTACATAGCATATATCTATCACGCCCTCGGAGACCTCAACTCCTTCTTCGAGTACATGAACAAGGTTCTCGACACCCATGCACTAATTCCATTGATGCTCATGCATTCGCCCATCCTCGCCAAGGCACGAGCGGACCCCCGATACCAGGAACTGTTAGAGAAACTCAGAAAGCAGATGGGCCTAACGAAGTAGAAGCCTCCACAGGGACCATTAGGTCGTTGATCGCGTTCGTGTACGTCTCTAGTGGCGTGAGCAGGCCAAATCGAACTCAACGCAATTGGATCTCGACTTAATGGTTTAGTCTGAGATCGAGCAGCATGTGTGAATGAGAGCATTTTGTCCGACGAGAAACTCCCGGTGGATCACAACGGTCGGGTGTTCATCCAGCCAAGCACAACAGCTACGGGGGGGGTTCGAATCCAACCCACCGTAAGAACTAAGGCCCCAACTTCCAGTAAGTGAATGTTGGCGCCGGGAGTGGGATTTGAACCCACGAGGCCCAGAGGACCAACAGCTGTCTTGGCCCAAACTGTTCGCAGATCTCGAGGCTCAACGTCCCAAGTATCCGCTGGGACTCTGTCGCCTTACCTAGCTAGGCTACCCCGGCACCGCTAGAAAATCTGCCCACGGGACATAATAAGTCTGGGTCCCTTCCATTCATTTATCCGATGTATCAGAGAATACCTTCTAGTGAAGACCATTCTTTCAGTATAGCGAAAGGCTTAATCTCGTTTGGCTGGCCACGCTCATCGAGGGTCCTGAGTAATGAGTGAACGAGATCTCCTGATGATTCCTGGCCCAACGAACGTTGACCCAATGGTTTTACGTTCGATGGCTCGTCCTACGATTTCGCACACGAGTACAGCGTTTGCGACGGTTTTCAAGGAAACCGTTGCTGATTGAATCTGCTGTAGTTCAGGTGAGGGATTTTCGGCGATGATCTGGTCGGTATTCTGGGGTGTTCCTTGAGATATGAGAGGTGTCCGAGCGATAGCGGCACCGCAGCTTGGACAGGTTTGTGCTCCAGTCGGGAGTTCGGTGCCACAATTAGAACAGAACATGGCAAATCTCACACAGTACTACTTTGGCTGCAGCTTCTTAGTGTATGCTTCCGCTAGTTTACCGAGCTTGAAGAACAACCAGACTAATGCAACGACAACTGCTGCACCGAGGATCGTTCTGATCACTAATCCTAAGAATATCAGACCAGTTGAAACCATCGCATTCACTTCGCTGTCCACAATCATATTCGGAATAAAACCGGTTGTGGATGATTCATACAGAGAATCATCAACTCGGAACGGGAATTCGATCTATATTCAGTAAAAGATCACAAATGGCAATTCACGTTCGATAGAGTTCTCGTTCGTTTTCATAGGAACCAAGTTTGGCTGGTCGTGATTTCTCCAAAACTTATATGACGCTGAACCGTCACAGACGCATGAACTGATAGTTAGTGGTCGATTTGAAATGTTTTCTTCTTGTAAAAACGAAGCCGGGAATGGAAAAAGAGGTTCTTGAGCGATTCAAGGCTCTGCCCGAGGTTCGCGAGATTCACCTGATCACCGGCAAATTCGACTTACTAGTAGCAATCGAATCCGACGAAACAGAGATTGACCCAAGGCAACAGGTTGCCGAGGTTGTTATGGATAAGGTGAGGAAGGCAGGCGGCGTTATTGACACTAGGACAATTCTACCAATCGAAGAAGAGCTCAAGCATACAAAAACCCCCGAACGCCCAACCCAGAAAGGCTTCGTCTTTGTCATGAGCGAAACGGGCAAGGAGAAGGAACTAATGAGTAAACTACTGGCCCTGCCAGAGGTCAACGGCGTCTACCTACTCTTCGGAAAAGCAGACATCATGGCTGAACTGGAAGTCGAAAAGAGCTTCGTGAACCCACCCACCCATAAGATAGCTACGCTAGTGGAGACCAAAATCGCCAAGCTGGGCGCCGTTCATGACACCGACACTTACGTTCCACTTGAATCTATAGTAAAATAAGCTACACACCGACTCTGCTGACTCGTCGACGGATAACTCAGTGGCTTCCATGGACTTTCAATCTTGCCTTCGCCGCTTAGCCTTCCTTCGTATGTTGTAAATGTGTAACCAAATGTTTTCGAATCCTTGTACGAGCAACATTACGAGGGTGGAGGAATGCTTTCCGGCACAGTTCGCCAGACTACAGAATCGACTAGTAAGAGTAAAACACAAGGACAACCTTTCAAGAATGACGTTACATCACAGTTAGCTAGGCTGAAAGGCGAAAGGGATCAGGTAAGCGAAAAGCATGCTTGACATGAAATTCGTTCGCGATAACGCTGATGTGGTCAAAGAGAACCTCAAACGGCGAGGCGAGATAGACAAAATCGCCTTGGTGGACCAGTTAATCAACGACGACCAGAAGTGGAGGAGTGTTCAGAGCGAAGCGAATACTCTCCGGGCGAAAAGAAACAAGCTCACGGAAGAAATCGCCCAACTTCGAAGAAAGGGCCAAGACACTTCAAGCCTAGTCAAGCAAGCCGAACAAATTCCGAGACAAATCAAGGATCTTGAGCAGCAAACGACCGAGCTCGGAAACAAGGTAACTGGCGCGCTCATGGGTTTGCCAAATATCATGCATGAAAGCGTGCCCTTCGGAAAAGATGAGGACGATAATTTTGAAGTGAAAAAGTGGGGTGAGCCTCCGGAGTTCGGATTCCAACCAAAAGACCACATCGACCTGGCGATCGGTTTGGGGCTTATCGACATCGAAAGTGCTGCGAAGGTTGCAGGCGCTAGATTCTACTACCTCAGGGGAGACCTAGTCAAGCTCAACTACGCTTTGATTAGGTTCGCTCTGGATTTTATTGAGACGAAGGGTTACGAGTTAACCCAGCCCCCATATCTTCTGCGAAGAGAAGCAGTTGGCGGCGCAGTAGCCCTATCTGATTTCGAGGACGTAATCTACAAGGTTGAAGGTGAAGATCTCTACTTGCTCGCTACCTCTGAGCATGCGTTGCTTGCTCAGCACATGGATGAGATACTCGACGGAAAGTCTCTTCCGCTGAGGTACGCTGGCGTAAGCCCTTGCTTCAGGAAGGAGGCGGGGGCTCATGGACGAGATACAAAAGGTATCTTTCGTACCCACCAGTTCGAGAAAGTTGAACAGTTCGTATTCTGCAAACCCGATCAATCTTGGGATGAACATGAGAAACTCATCGCTAACGCTGAAGAGTTCGTACAGACGCTAAAGATCCCATATCGAGTCGTCAATGTTTGCACCGGTGACCTTGGAGCCGTCGCCGCGAAGAAGTATGATCTGGAGGCATGGCTTCCGGGGCAAGGTAAATACAGGGAAATAATTTCTTGCAGCAATTGCACGTCCTACCAGGCCGTCCGATCCAAAATTAGGTTCAGAGATAGACCTGATGAGCCCACCAATTGGGTTCACACTCTTAACAGCACGCTAACCGCCACCGAAAGAAGCCTCGTGGCCATCCTAGAAAATTACCAAGAGAAAGACGGCTCGATTAGAATTCCAGACACGCTCCAAGCGTATATGCAGGGAGCCACAAAAATCAAGCCGGTCACTTCGCAGTAAATGGTATAAGGAGTTAGACTGCACGACAGAACGAAACGTTGATGGCTAAGTTATCGGCGCGGATCGAGACAATCCACACTTCCCCAATCCGTCGAGTAGCCGCCCTCCTAGATGAGGCGCGTGAACGCAGCGACATCATCTCGTTCGGCGGAGGGGCACCCAGTCTTCCACCACCGGAGGGATTTCTTGACGAATTCACCCGCCTTTTGAAAGAAAACCCATTGAGAACCTGCGGATATACAGGAACAAAGGGTATTCCACAACTTCGAGAAGCCGTAGCAGAAGATGTGAAGAAGTACGGGAAGGTTGACTTCGATCCCAGCTTCGAAATTATCGTGACAACAGGAGCGACAGAATCTATCCACAGCTCACTCATGGCCCTCATCGATTCAGGTGACGAAGTCATCATCACCGATCCGACTTACCTTGGATACTCAGAAATGATTGAGCTCGCAGAAGGTCGACCAAAATGGATCCCAGTTAGCGTCGAGAATCAGTATCAGCCGGATGGCGAAGACCTCAAGGAAGCGGTCACGAAGAAAACCAAAGCGATGATCGCTCTATCCCCAGACAACCCCACTGGTAGAATTCTCAATGAATCATTCATCAAAACTCTCGTAGACCTGGCGCAAGACTACGACTTCTGGATCATAAGCGATGACATCTACAAACACATCATTTACGAAGGAGAACATGTTTGGATTAGCCGATTCCAAGGAGCTAAGGAGCACACAGTTACAGTTTGCAGTTTCTCCAAGGAAGCCGGTATACCAGGCCTAAGGCTCGGATACACCCTCGCTCCCACACAAGTAATTGATTCGATCGAAAAGATGCAACAGTATAGTACTCTGGCCCCCGAAAGCATAGGACAATTCGCACTCGTAAAATTCCTTAGCGAGAAAATGAAAGAGCGATACATCAAAGACACCGTTGCCTCCTACGGTAAGAAGCGTGATTTCATGGGCAAAATGATCCAGGAACACTTACCGATGGCGAGAACGGTTAGGCCGGCTGGTGCGTACTACTACTTCGTCGACATGAGCACCTACCTAGCGAAAGCGCATCAAAACGAAGAAAAGTTCACGGGAAAATTGTTGAGAGAGACCAACGTTGCCGTAATTCCAGGTCGATTCTTCGGCAATAACGGAAATGGGCACGTCAGAATGACGTTCGTCACCGAGTCAGAGAAACGAATCCAATTAGGAATTGAGAAAATCGCAGAATTTCTCGCACCTACATAGCTGCACTAGAGGCCACACTCAGCAGCCCAGCAAGTCTTGCACGTACGAAGTTCGTCGCCTCGGGATGAGAGATAGCAGCAAGAGTCAGACTGGGATCAACTGATGCAAGCCGCATGTTGCAAAACGAAGGACAGACACATTCCCACCTTTATCATGGACAATTTTATACGGCGCCGGTTCTCGCCGCCCAACGAGAAGGTATCAAAATTCCTCTCAGCTGGGAGTGTGGTCGCCGATATCGGCTGCGGACCAGGATACTTCACCATCTCAATGGCTGAGCTAGTGGGACCAACAGGGAAGATATACGCCATAGATTCGGATCCAAAATCAATCAAGTTACTTACCGCGAAATCCGCCGCTCGCCAGTTTCAGAACATAATCGAGACACATACTACTTCTGCTGCAAACATGAAAGCTGTACCCGATCGGTCGGTTGACTTCGTGTTCGCAAACGCTCTCCTTTGCTGCATGGTAGATCACGAAGGCGCAGTTGCGGAGATCAAACGCATTCTGAAACGTCAACGCCTAGCGTATCTCAGTGTGACCAAAGTGTTCCGAAAGAAAGACCCCAAGGCAGTCACCAAAGAAGAATGGAAACGAATACTGGAAGGTTTCAGGCTTTGCGAAGCCGGCCAGGGCCTCTTGACTCGCTGGGCCACAGTGTCGGTCAAGGATGAGCTTCCCGACCCATCAATCGCCCACGCGCCAAATGTCTAGTTTGAAGAAGAATTTGTGCGTTCCTTCCTTACGTCTGAAAGTATGGACCGGCAGGATCCCGGGAAGACGTTCTCAGTTCGTTTGCTTACCAAGCTTTGTCCTTGCGAGATAATCTCTGAGGCCGCTCCATCCTTTGTCAGTCTTGGTCCTTACCACAGCGAAGGCCTCCCTTCCCGTCAACGTCCGAGGTTCTTCCCCTGTTATTTCACGAATCATGAATCGGGCAGCACTCAGCATCTCGCCGTTAAGTTCGGCGTCCGCATGATCGCCCAAGTGGCAGATCAGCGCTTCGATTGTCATTGGTCCCATAGGTCCGAACTGTTTGCCGTGACTTGCCGCTATGACATGCACCGCATCCAAAGGGAAGCCTCTTCGGATTAACTCCGCGGTTGCGAGTGTTAGGTGATCGAGTCTTTCGGCTAAATCCGAACGACGATACCTTCCATCCCCTCTCTCATTGTAGGTTGCGGGTTTGAAGATGTCATGTAAGAGGACGCCACAGATTACGAGGTCCTTGTTTACTCGACATTTGTAGACTCCTTCAACAATTTTTGACAAGGCCATGCAGAGTTCATAGAGAGTCAATGTGTGTTCCACAAAGCCGCCAGGATAATTGTGATGATACCATACACTGGCAGGAGATTTCTCGGTAGGTATTCCAGAGTAGGTTCTGCCACCGATCTTAATCGATGGGTTCTGAAGTAACCCATGCACTTTCTTTCGGAGTTTTCTATCGTGAATTCCGTTGACGAGTCTAAGGAGATTCTTGTCCAATGAAACCTGCGCTATGATTCGCGATTGTGCAATTAAACGTGGACTACGCGAACCTACGTATCAGTCGGTCGTCGTGTCAGGTTTGAGCTAAAATCGGCGTTTTGTGGTCGAAATCTATTCAGTGACAAACGATTAGGAACATGCGCCCCAACCACATTCGGGGCAGATATAGCAACCTTCCTGGTATACGACTTGGCTTGTGCATTGCGGGCAGATCTTGAGTTGCTCTCCAACACCTTGAGAGCCTCCGACTAGCGGGGCCGCTAGGAGCTTTGGCGCGCTGGGTACGTGTTCTTCTTCAGGTTTTCCTTGGCTTTGGGAAGCCTCGTGTTTCTTGCGAGGTGCGACGAGAACTTGTCCTTTGATTGATGTGTCTCGGAATACGGTCACGTCCTTGCAACCTAGCCTGTAAGCTAGTAAGTACGATTCGCGCATGTCTTCGACCGTTGCGTTTGCGGGGAAGTTGTTCGTTTTGGATATTGATGAGTCGGTCCATCGTTGAAAGGCAGCTAATGCGCGTATGTGGTCTTCAGGGCGAATGTCCATTGCGGTAACGTATACGCGCTTCAAATCCTCAGGAATGTATGTGATTCTCTGAATAGAGCCTCCATGTTCAGTAACGTCGCTCAACAGATCTTCTCCGAACAGCCCCTCTTCTGTCATCACCCGTTCGAAGACCGGGTCTATGTAGTAGAAACTTCCAACCTTTACATGCTTCTCGAATACTAGGGAGTAGATGGGTTCAATTCCGCTACTGCAACCCGCAATCATTGAGATGCTTCCTGTTGGAGCAATAACGGTCGTGTAACCGTTCCGAACACCGTGTCGCTTAATCATGTCAGCAACTTTGTCCCATTCGAAATGCCAAGACTTTCTATCGTTGAATGCTGAGAAGGGAAGTCTTCCCTCGGGGTAGAAGCTCCTGTTGTAGTATGGGAGGGAGCCGCGTTCTTTTGCGAGCTCGATTGACGCAATCTTCGAATGATAGTTGATAAATTCCATGAGTTCTTCCATAAGCTTTCTACCTTGATCACTACTGTACGTGGCGCGTAGCTCAAAGAGCAGGTCAGCGAGCCCCATGACTCCCAAGCCAATTTTTCTTGTTGCCAACGTCATCTCTTCAATGGCTTTTAGTGGGAAGTTGTTCACGTCAATGACGTTGTCGAGAAATCGAGACCCAGCATACACTGCTTCGCGTAATCCCTCCCAATCGAAGGTTGTTTTCCCATTCGCGTCATGCCTAATGAATGCCCAGACGTTGATGCTACCAAGATTGCATGATTCATTAGGGTAGAGTAGGACTTCGCCACACGGGTTTGTAGTCACTATCGGTCCTAGGTGGTTGAGGAATGGATTGTGCTCGTTCACGCGGTCGAAGAATATTACTCCTGGTTCTGCGCTTTCCCAGGCTTGGTATACGATCATGTCGAATAGTAGGCGGGCGTTTACTTCGCGCACAACCTGTCCTGTTCTGGGGTTGACGAGAGGGTAGGGTTTGATGGTTTTGTAGCTTTCCCAGAATTCAGGCATTATCAGAACGGATATGTTGAAGTTTCTGAGCGCTTTGTTGCCCTTCTTTGCCGTGATGAATTTCTCCACGTCCGGGTGGTTACTGTTGAGGATGCCCATATTGGCGCCGCGTCGAATCCCGCCCTGTTTGATAACGTCGGTCATAGTGTCGAACAACATCATGAAGCTGATTGGGCCGGAAGCTACGCCTGAGGTCGAGCTGACGTAATCTCCTTCCGGCCTCAGGTTCGAGAAATTGTATCCCATCCCGCCGCCGGCCTTGAATACTACAGCGGTCTGTTTCAGTGTCTCCATAATGCTCTCGATAGAATCATCTACGCCAAGAACGAAGCAAGCGGAGCCCATGCCAAGGACGTTTCCGAAATTGGCGATTGCCGGAGTGTTGGGCATGAATTTCCGGGAGACCATTAGTTCGTAAAACGAGTTAATTGACTTCTCAAATTTGTTAAAACGTCCGTTCTTGAACATATCGAAGAAAGTAGTCCATGAAACCTTAGCTTCTCTTCCTAGATCGAATCGGTCGTACATTCTCTTCAATGCTTCAAGGTGATACCGATTGAGCGGATATCTCCCGATGGAAACCTTCTCATGGAACTGTTCAGGGTCGAAAACTTCCCGCGGGTGTGGACGCTGTTTCTTAGTGATGTCGAAAACCTCGGCATCGTATAAGAGGTCAGGTAATGCTGCATGAACGGCTATTCTTGTGAAAAGTTGTTTCGGTGTTTCTACGAGTTTACCCGTCTCATCCTTCTTCAGATACCGGGCCTTGAGAACACGCAGGGCATTTAGATCGAATACCTTATCGACCTCGTCAATAACTTCCTTCTCGAGAACTCGTTGTTTTTCGCGTCGGATCTCGGCGCGTTTTTGCCTGTAAATAATGTACGCTTTAGCTACCTTTGCCTGTCCGTTTTCAACCAGCGCGCGCTCAACCACGTCCTGTACATCTTCCACAGCGGGGATAGTCCCCGTACCGTACTTTTCGTTGAGAATCTCGATCACGCGCGTCGAAAGCGATTCCGCAAGTGTTCGATCTTCTCTCCCGCCGGTGGCGACGACGGCTTTGTAGACCGCGCTAGTGATTTTTTCTTTATCAAATGCGACGATGCGTCCATCACGCTTTCTTATCTGAGTGATCTTCAAGTTCGATGAAACCTTTCTTTTCGATGACTGAACGTGGGCTACCAATTTGATTCCTCCTTCTCAAAAGGTAAGGAACCGTGTAAGCCCCCTGTCGCACTTTAATAGTTTTCGACAGAATTGTATAAAATATTGTACCCTTGAGAGTGAAAAATGCAATGCCAAATTCAACAACCTTGGGGATTTTCGACTGGAAAGATTGGCTTACCAATTTTCCAGCCATGAACCGGGTTGGAAAAGCCTTTTATTGTTTGATAGAAGCCGAGGCGAACGCTATTTCCGAATTACCCCTTCCAGCTCCTTCCTGAAAGCAATGGATCCGGGACGCCCAGTTGGTTGAATGCTGTCTGCCGGTTATAGCAGCCGCGACATTTGCAGCATGGTGACTCCGAGTTTTCGTAGCAGCTCCAGGTCAATTGCAATGGAACCTTCAACGCTATAGCTAGCTTGAGCACTTCGCTCTTGTTGTAGTTGATTAGAGGGTTGATCGTTTCGATTACGAAACCTTCAGTCCCCGCTCGTGTGCCATCTCTTATCAACTCATTCATGAGTTGAATGAACGTCGGACGAGCGTCAGGAAGCTCTTTCGCATCGTCAGCATTTGAACCAAAAATTATCTTATTCGCCTTGAGGGTTTCCGCATATGCAGCTGCGATGCCGTAGAAGACTATGTTTCGAGCTGGAACGTAGGCGGGCAAGGTCTTTGAAGATGGGCTTGGCTTATAGCGTCTTTCGATGTCCTTGAAGAAGGGAAGGAAGACGCTCAAATGTTCTCTCACATGCGCTACTGCGGCGATGTTTTTTGACGCCTCAGCTTCGCTATCGTAAGATTGATCGTAGATCATGTTCATGGAATAGATATCATCAGTCTCCCGTTTCGTCAAGTAAAGTGCGGTCGAAGAGTCGATTCCACCCGATAAGAGCACGAGCGCCCGAACCATAGATGTCCCCAATGAAAGTCTAGGGCTTACGCATTTTTCAGTTTCGGGCGTACACAAATCGGACCGTTACTAGAGATTGCAGAAGCCAGTAATCTGACTGTTGCAAGCTCCATGTCTTCCTAGTTCAGCCACACGACGGTATTTGGGGTTGAGCGAGAGTCTTGGAAACCTGTCCGCCTTGAAGAGCAGGCAGGTCCAATTTGAGCTTAGGCGGCTTGGAAGCGAAAGCTGAAGCGGCGGAGGCCTACATGAGAGCGAGCCATCGGGTATCGGACGAGTACGAGAAAGCGGCAGCAACGTGAACTTAGCCTACGAATGTGAGCGCGATCGTATACAGCCATACGACAATGGTCAACAGTACGAGTATGCCCACGCCGATCGCAACGACTAGCCGGTTCTTAACTCGAATGTTCAACCAGATGGGAAAAATGAACGCGAGATATCTGAGCAAGGAAAGCGAGTAACTTGTCGAGAGGAGAAGAATGCCTGACACAGTCGCGGCGTACACCCAGAGTAGCCGATCAACCTTCCAAGTCAGCACGATTAGAATGACGAAGAGGCTGAGGGCCCAGAAAATCGATGGATCTAAAACCCCGCAGCAATTCATGAGTCCGCGTAACCCGTGTTGTAAGAAGCCTTCGGCAATCTGGATACCATTGCCGACACCACCCGTGTAGATGTACCAGTATTTCTCATCGGTCCATGAAACGAATGGATCACCGGTTGAGAGATAGCAGAAGAATAACCATGCACTCACAAACACAAGTGGAATGGTCAGGTATAGTACTCTACGGTGTTGCTTTGTTTTGATGATGTCTAGAATCATGGGTAGGAGGATTAGGAGGCCATAGATCCTAGTGATACTCGCGAGTCCCGTAAGCAACGCTGAGGAAAGAATCCTTCCTTTCTTGTAGAAGTACCACGCCGATAGTGTCGAGAAGAAGAAGATTGCTTCGGAATATCCAAGGGTCGTGAAGACGCTAATATACGGGAAAGCCGTCATCAAAAGTGTAGCGTACAATGCCTGATTTGAGGGCATGTACTCCTCCGCAAGTAGCTGGAATACCACGATGCTTCCGAGAGCAAATAGTTGTGTGATCAGAAAAGCTCCAAACCAAAAATTTCCAGTTAGCCTGCCTGCAAGCAGGATCAGGATCGGGTATCCGGGAAGGTAAACGTAGTTCGGGTGAAAATAGCCGTACATGGCGATTCGAGGAAACTGCAAACTATCCCAAGCGTTGAATAGCCACGGCCAGCTCAAGGGCGCGGGTATCAGGTTTGGATTAGCGTCCATCCAGGGAGTGTGAAATCTTCCGTCAATCGTCAGTGTTTGATAGAGCCAAGCAGCACCAATGATGCGAATACCCGCTGCTAGGAGGATCGGATAGCAGAGTCTTTTCCGTTCGGGTAGTTGTGGGAGAAGGAAGGATTTTCGGGTTGGACCCATTCGATAGTCCACTGGTCGAAGATTCAAGCCTTTGTCATGTTATAACATCTGTTGAACTGAAACGGGCAAGGAGTAATGGTCCCATATCCTCCTACCATGCGCGATAATAGGCAAGAGAGGTATCAAAGAAGGCCAGGGATGACATTGAAGCCGTTCCAATGTCCCGAATGCAAAGCCATCATTACAAAGGAAGAAAACGCTAAGCGCGTTAAGGGTCGGTTGGTTTGTGTTTGGTGCGCTAGAAGGTTCAGTCGAGCCTAGACGCCAAGTACAGGTGACTCTTTCCATATCTGCAAGCTGAGCTGTGAATCTCGTTAGCGATCCCTTCATTGTCAAGTATCCAGACGCTCTGTGTACTCCGATCAGCAACAATCTCATGAACCCTCAATCTTCTCTTAGAGGTGCAATATTGCAACGATCAACCGCTCCCTTCCACCTGACACCTGATACTGCGATCGTTGTCAAGATTGCATTCGACACTAGGTGGGTAGCGGAAGTAAATGGCGAACCCGTGGAGACTTTCCGTATAGGTCCAGACTTAATGGTTGATTACAGATGGTGACTAGTGGGGCTTAGGTGCCTGTGACGTAGAAGCTGTACGGAGCGTTGTATTGCCCAACATTTCCCGAGTTAAAGGGTAGAATCAGGTAGCCACCATAACCGTACGGTGTGGCACCGAAAACCGTTGGCGGAAAACCAAGCGCATACGAGGCTGGGAACCCGTACATGAAGTACCCGTAATTATACAGGTACTGCCCCGGGTAGAGGCCGGTATACGTGAAGCGATAGATCGATCCGTAATCCTGCTCAGGTAAGACCGCAAGCCAATAAACCCCTGCGGGGATGGTTAGGTAATCTGACGGCTGAAGGGTCCATGTCTCCCAACCCGGGCCAAAATTCCCAGCCACAAAACAGTACCCGTTCCGGGTCGACGCGATCAGCGGCTCATTCATAGGACTGCTCTGACCGTAGGGGCTCCCCCCATTATCCCCATAAACTCCAAACTTGAGGCATTGACTTCCATCCGAACCATTATACTGCAAATACATGGATACAGACTGGATGACGGTTGACGATTGACCATGATCTTCGTCAACGCCTCAACATACTGCGCATTGAACGTACTCGCCACAGGCTCAACATTCGTATCACCGAGAACAGTCGAACCGAAAACAGCCGGAGGCATCGCCAGCAGGATGCTCACTGTAAGGAAAAGCAAGGCTAGAGTGGCGGATTGAGGTTTTGACATTCCGATATCAACCCCGTAATACGAGTAGGCATTCAAGCGCTATTAAACATCGGCCAAAGCTTCCGCTAACTGGTGTAAGAATACCGAGAAGAAGAGCCGGTTAGAGTTCCGTGATAACTACTTCAAGCGAGTAAAAGTTCCCCGTCCCGCCTGTGACCGCGGCCTTATACAGGATGTTCTTAGACGTTTTCCGTTGCGGACACGAATCCAACGCATATTTCGGAGTGCATAGTAACCAATAATTCTCGCGTCCGGTAGAGGATATTTTGGGTTTACTTGAGATTCGTCGTTACGCTGCTGTTCATTGGTGTTTTGTTGGTGTTCGCGGGAGCTATGATTGTCACAAATATTGAGTCCTCACCCGTCATCAGGTTAAGTTCGGGTAGTGCAAACGTTGGTTTACAGATTGGAATTAGTGGTTCGGGTTTTCTGCCAACCGATACAAGCTGTTCCTTCTCCAGCCCTTCTAATCCCAGCGTGATCCTCTCCGGAGCTTGTGTGGCGGCGGGCGGGTCGTTGTCGGGTGGTTTCACGGTGGGTAACGTTTCCCCCGGCGCCTATGTTATTCAGGCCAACGGAAATCAGGGAGACGTCGCACAAGCCCTCCTGCAGGTCGAGGGTGGTGCTCGGGTAGGGTTGAGCCCAGCTACCGGGCAACCCGGTACCCATGTTTCAGTTATAGCTAGCGGCTTTCTACCAACAGATACCAGCTGCACTATCTCCAGCCCGACTCCCAACGTGGTCTTAGCGGGAACCGTGGCCTGCGTCATCCAAGCTGGAAGTGGAACCCCATACGGAAGTTTCACAGTCGGAAACATTCTCCCCGGACAGTACGTGATCCAAGTCACAGGAAACCAAGGAGACTCCGCCCAAGCACTCCTAAACATCGAATAAGCTTCACGCGCCTTTATTTCGAAGCTTCAATGAGAAGTCGCTAACGCTCTTTCCAGATTGGAACCTAAACTGAGTATTATGAATAGAAGGATTCGCGAACTACAGATATTTTGCGATGCTGGGACGCATTCCCTTAAGTTGAGCGTCGGGTATACGAGTTCATGTTTGTGAGCCGGAAACCATTGACACGTCTGCTCGTTACCGGTGGGATGGGTTTCATAGGCTCGAACTACATCCAGCATTTAATGACCACCCGACCGGGCGTCCATGTTGTCAACATTGACAAGTTGAGTTACGGTTCCAACCCCGCTAATTTGAAGAATCTCGAGGGACGTTCGAATTACCGTTTCGTTAAGGGAGATATATGCGACGCTGAGCTCGTGGATCAAGCCGCAGCAAACGTAGAGGTAGTGGTTAATTTTGCCGCGGAAACCCATGTCGACCGCAGCATCTCCAACCCAGGGTCATTTCTGGAGAGTAATACGAAAGGGGTTTTGACGCTTCTCGAATTATGCCGAAGACGGGACCTCAAGTTTCTGCAAATTTCAACAGACGAAGTGTATGGTTCTGCGGATGATGGGCGGGCGTTCAAGGAGGTAGACGCGTTAAACCCTTCGTCCCCTTACTCTGCTTCAAAGGCGGCTGCCGAGATGCTAGTGAAAGCCTACCGTAAGACATACGGCTTAATGACCCTGATCACTCGATGCACAAACAACTTCGGGCCGTTTCAATTCCCAGAGAAATTCATACCCAAAATAGTGATTCTAGCGTCCCAGAATCGGAGGGTACCAATCTACGGTTCGGGGAGACAAGTTAGGGACTGGATTCACGTCCAAGACCACTGTGAAGCAGTTGACGAAGTTCTCGAACGAGGACGATCGGGGGAGGTGTACAATGTTGGGGGCGGAAACCAGGTCGAGAATGAACACGTGGTTAAACAGATTCTAAGATTACTGGGTAAACCTGAGGAACTTATCGACCATGTTGACGACAGGCCGGGGCACGATGTTCGCTACTGGTTAGATACATCGAAGGTGAGGAATGAATTAGGGTGGAAGCCTAAGCGACCGTTCGAAGATGGTCTACGAGAGACGGTTACATGGTATGTGGAGAATGAGGCTTGGTGGCGACCCTTATTGAACGAGCAAGTGCTGAGCTCTGCACCGTGGAAAAGCAAATGGTAAATAAGATTCTCATAACGGGCGCCAGCGGGCTGCTTGGACACGCGCTTGTCCAGCAAGCAACAGCGAAGGGTTGCGAGGTGTGCTCACTCTACCACGAGCATGAGCCCCAGGCGGGTAGGGCAATTCGCCTTGACGTCACGGATGCTAACTCAGTGAATGAATGTCTCCAACTTGAAAGGCCCACTATCGTGATTAACACGGCTTCGATCACTGATGTTGATCTATGCGAACGCGAACCTGAACTGGCTAAGAGAGTGAACGGTTCCGCCGCAGGCCTGCTCGCGGAAGCATGCGACAAGATCAAGGCGTTTCTGATTCAGTTATCTACGGACTACGTTTTCGATGGAAGGAGGGGAAACTATAACGAGAGTGATGATCCTGCCCCCGTTAACCAATATGGCTCGTCGAAACTTCTCGGTGAACAATTGGTCATGCAACATGAGGAGACTTGCGTTGCTAGGACGAGCGTCGTTTTCGGCTGGGGACGGCCATTCAGACCAAATTTGGCGACATGGCTTTACGATAAATTAAGCAAAGGAGAACATGTCAATGTTGTTTCAGACCAATTCGCCAGCCCAACACTGAACACGAACCTCGCGAGCATGATCATAGAACTTAGCCAACGTGGCACACGCGGCATAGTTCACACCGCAGGAACAACGAGAGCAAGCCGATACGACTTCGCAATCAACCTAGCCAAGCAATTCAACTTCGACACGAAACTCGTGACGCCAGTCAAATCTGACTCCTCCAACTGGATTGCAAGAAGGCCGAGCGATTCATCACTAAACGTTACGAAAGCGGAAAGAACCCTTAGCGAGAAACCGAAGGAATTGACTGAGGCGTTACAAGAATTTGCCCAAGAAGCCCCCAAGAACTGAGAGGTTTTGGCAAAGCCTACAGAAACTTTGGCAATGAAATATTGACGTGCGTCAAAACATTGAGCGGCCTGTTACTCGTTGGCGATTGCGCGCAGGTAGTCGCCATACTCTCCGGGGTATTTGGCTGCGAGTTCCATCAACTTCGATGCGTCGATGTACTCCATGCGATATGAGACTTCTTCTAGGCAGGCTACCTTCACCCCCTGCCTGTGCTCGATTGCTGCGAAATATTGTGCAGACTCAAGCAACGCCTCCGGCGTGCCTGTGTCGAGCCAGGCTACGCCCCGGCCGAATTTTATGAGTTTCAGTTTTCCCCGGCGAAGATATTCCTTATTCACGTCAGTGATCTCGAGCTCGCCGCGGGCTGAAGACTTTAGGTTACGTGTGATCTCCAAGACGTTGTTATCGTACATGTACAACCCGGTTATGGCGTAACTGGATTTAGGTTTGCTAGGTTTCTCCTCGAGACCCACCAAGTGGCCTTCTTTGTCGAACTCTGCTACTCCATACCTTTCGGGATCCTTGACGGAATAACCGAAGATTGTTCCCCCATCATTTTCAGCGACAGCTGTCTGGAATAATCCTTGCAGGCCTTGACCGTAGAAGATATTATCTCCGAGTATGAGTGCGACCGAGTCTGATTTGATGAAGCTATGGCCGACGATGAAGGCTTGCGCTATTCCGCCGGGCGCTGGTTGTTCTAGGTAGGAGAGGGTGATGCCAAGCTCAGAGCCATCTCTTAGCAGTTGCCTGTACATCGGAAGATCGTGTGGGGTGCTTATGATGAGTATGTCTCGAATTCCAGCAAGCATCAAAGTGCTCAAGGGATAGAAGACCATCGGCTTGTCGTAGATCGGTAGGAGGTGCTTGCTGATCACATGCGTCATCGGATACAACCTAGTGCCCAAACCGCCGGCAAGAACTATCCCCTTCAACATTTTCACCGAGAAGTCGATGCTGAAATCAACGAGCTGACCGTACTTCCTTAACCCTTACTTATCTCCCAGAACTCCGACCCTAATGCGTCCCATGGTAAGCGCCATTCGTCTGGGTTGTCGGAGGAGAATTGCTGGTTCATTAAATAGACCACATCCGCCGGGGTTGTTCCGAGGGCTGTTCCGCCGTGGGCGACGCCTCTTGGTATGTAAAGGAACCTTGATTTACCGCCGCCGAGCACGAAACGCATCGACACACCCTCCGTCTTCGAACCCTTCCTAACATCTACCAACCCCACTAGAAGCCTGTCGAGAGGATGCACCGCCCACACCTCATCCTGTAGCAGGTGGAGATGAAACGCCTTCACGAGCCCGGGGTTAAACCTGGACCTATTTACTTGACGAATCTCGAAGCCCTCAAGAAAGCTGGCGCGGCCGTTAGCCATTCGGGTTATTTCGTGGAAGTCTCCGCCGTCGTCGGAGAAGAATTTGAATTCGATAAATTTGACACCATCTATCGCTTTACTCTCGCCATAAGCCTGGCGGGAAAGCTGCTCAGTGAACTTTGAGCTAATGTCTGGCTTACTCATGCCCCGTCACGTCCAATGAGTTGTCCGTGCCATGCTTTTGGCTTTTCTTGTTTGAAATAACGAATCTGCTCCGCAACAGGTGCGTCTGGCAAGCATGGACACTATCTACCGACAGTGAAGAGGTTTCGTTGTGAGAAGTTATTGTTGCGCCGGATCGCTATTCGATGTAGGTTGTGGCGTAGGCAGACCAATGTTCGGTGTTGGAGGCGGGCCGAAGCAAGGTATTTCAGATGATTACGACAGAGCGAATTGTAGCACAGGACGCTAAGTATGACAAAAGAAATTGTAGTCACGAGAAAGAGGCAGATCACTATCCCTGTCAATTTACGTCAAAAATACAAGATAGATGAGGGCTCCAAGCTGGAAGTCCATGATACCGGTGAAGGCATACTGTTGAAACGCAAAGTTTCTTTCTTCGATTTGGCTGGTTCCGGAGCAAAATATGCAACGGTCAAAGAGATGAAATACCTCTTGGACAGGTTGCGGGCGGAAGATGCCTAGCTCTCTGTACGATACACGATTCTTCTTCGAATATTTCTATTCAGCAGATAGTGGGCTGAGTAGAGGCAGTTTCATGAGAATCCTAAAATACACATACATACACACAACTCACATGGCTCACAAGACCATAACCATCTCAGAACAAGCCTATCACGCTTTGGCAACGTTGAAGAAAGAGAATGAGTCCTTCACCGACGCTATCCTCCGTCTAACATCCAAAAAAGGCAGCGCGACCACCCTCCTGAGCTTCTTCGAAGCGCTTCCGGACAGCGGAGACCTTGCCCAGAACATAGACGTTGCCATGAGTAGGATGCGTAACGCGACGCTGAGAAAAGTGGAGCTGGAGTAGTAGACCGCCTACGGTATGCCTAGATACATCCGTCCTAGTGGCCTTGATCAGAAAAGACGAAAAGGCCCTCAACGGCCTGAAGCAGGAAGCGAACACAGGTGGCCGTGTGTCTACCACGGTGATCAACCTTTGTGAACTCTACGCAGGCGCGTATGCATCTAGGAATCCACCGGAGGAGCTGGACAAGATTGAGAGATTGGTGTCGCAGCTGGAAGTGCTAGAACTGAAAACGGAAGCCAGCAGGAAGTACGGTGAACTCATTAATCATACGGCCATAAAAACGCAAAAAATCGGTGACTTCGACCTCATCATAGGCGCGATCGCACTTTGCCATGAAGAATCAGTATGCACCCGCAACCTGGAACACTTCAGAAGAATTCCCGGGCTAATCGTCGAACAGTGGTGACAAACCCCACAGACCGAATTTAACAACCAGCTCCGATAGCGGATCCTTCGGATGGTTCTTGTCCGTCGTCGAAGTGTTCGACTGGTAGATGAACAGGTTTTCTTTTAGTATACCGCGGTCTCGTCGGTAGGTTCTTAAGTTTCAAGAAAACGGCGACGTTGCTTTGCCTTCAAAAAAATGGCTGTCTTTTAAATTCAGCGCGACTGCCCGCCTGACTCCGATAGCTTGTTCAGCGTTTAAAAGACGAAGATTTGGGAACGATTCATGATGAAAACGCGATGTTGAGTCGAGAACCTTCGTATGAATTTGGTCTATCAAACTGGACAGGGAAGGGGGTTCGAGAACGGCAAGGTGCGAATGAACTTTTGACCAGAATAGTCGATGTTGCCGACAGAATGCGCTGGTCCTGCTTCTCCTCTCTGCAGATGGTCCTGCGCCTAAATCGATTTTCTATCAAATACATCCAGCAGAGGATGAGCATACTTGGAAAACGGCGTCTGCTGGGAAGTTTCAGTATACCTAGACCTGTGCGAGGCGGATTCAATCGCGGGTGCATGAACATGTATTGCGTCACCCCGAGAGGACGGGAGCGGGCGAACTGGTGGAGGGAGAGCAATTCTCAGCTAGGACTCGAGTACCTCAAAGTGGGTAGGGGGGACTGGGGCGAGATTCCAAGGTGTGATCTCGCTCAGTCGGTTGCGACGTTGATTTTCAGTGAGCCGGATCGTTTGAAGGTTCGCTCGCGTGACCGGGACTGCCTAGCAGCTCTGTTAACCTGCCAAAATCCGCGTTCCATGCTTGGGTACATGATGTCAGATCGGGATAATCCTCTCCTTCCTCTGGTTGCGACCTTGAAATCTGAGGGAACTATCCCTGACCAGGTTATCTCTGACCCAGGGATTTTTCTCACGGTAGCAAAGCATGGCTATCACTGTTCTGATACGCAAACGTTAATCGGCCTACTTTACAGAAGCGCTCGTCATTGGAAAAGCCGATACGAGACCCTCGAAAAGGCCTTGGATGAGGCAACGAGTTCTCGGTTTACCAAAGAGGACAAGAAGGATCTGCTCGATATCTGCAGATCTCTGATCGATCTTTGCGGATCTTTGATGAACTCACGCGACTCACGCGAACAAGAGATTAACCGGCTAGAGCTGAAGTTGATGAAAGAATCAGTTGAGAATGTCTCGCTTTCGCATCAACTCGAGAATATGCATTGGCTTGTATCAAGCAGCCAGCGCGACACGATCCGCATGTTGAAGGGCCTCGACAAATTTACCGACCCCGAACTCATTAAATTGTTCATCACGGCTGAGCTTGGACTACTAGGTGGATTCAACATCATATTCTCCTCCTACAACTCGCTGTTCTAGTTGGGAGTTGTGTGACCCGAGCGACGATTTTTCAAATCGGTTGATTGAACCTTGCCTAGAAGGAAAAATCGGTCCTACTCACTCGGTGAACTGAACAAACTGATAGACGCGACCATGCACCCGCTAACACGAAACGACCTAACCATCTGGGTAGTGGACGGCATACTGCACGGAATCGTTGAACAAAACCCCGAAGTATCCGTAAAGAAATTCGTAAAATACGACGTACCTAAGATAATCCAACAACTCACAAACCAACGACCTGCAAGAAAACCAAGATACAAACGAAAAAGGTCTTAATCTGGCTAAATTTGACAGTTTTTCAAATACGTGCCCATACAATGTTGACGTATTCTTTCTCGGCGATTATAGTGGAAGCCCACAATACCTACCGAGTAAAGCGACGGCTATGATTACGGCGACCTGACGTGGGCGTACAACGACGCGCAAGGAACATAAGTCCCGCGCACCAAAGGACAATAAGACCGAAGGCTCGACTGAGTTGACCTGTGAGACCCCTCTAGGGCCCAGAATGAACCTACAGAAGACGGTCGCACTACTCCTAGTAATGCTTGCTTTTGGTTCTACGTATCAGATACCGATTCATGCGTCTTCGAATAGTCAACAAAACACTTCAACCATCCCGGATTCCGTTCAGGTAGTGAACCTGAGTGCGTTCGCGACGGAGAACGGTTGCACCTACCTGATCTTCACGGATGGAACCACAACATACGTACAAGATTGTAATACAGGGGCGATAGTCGGTAGCGGAACGGATGCTGCCACCCAAATTAACGATGCAATCTCCGCCGTCAAGAGTGGCGGACTGATTCATGTGAGGGCTGGAACCTACACGCTCACTACCCCAATAGTCGGAACTGTCAACAATGTCACATTTGAGGGGGAGGGGTCTGGTACGGTCTTCAATGTTAAAGCCGGGTTCGACGGCAACGTCATTGTTGTTGGAGGATCGAATTGGGTTCTGCGTAACTTCAAAATTGACGGAGCAAATCAAGTTAGAAGACACAGTACCGCCGGAATTTACGTCGCGGGAAATAATGAGACGGTAATGGGCACAGATATCTTCGCAACGGACCACGCTGGTATAGAGGACGCGAGCTATGGGTGTGGAGGTAACTGTGGCTATGGGGTCAAGATACTCAAAAATGTAATCACTAACGGCTATGATGACGGTATCATAGTCAGTGGTAGTAACGTCGTAGTTGCGGACAACGTAGTAGACACTACCAAGAATCACAACGGCATATCCCTTGTTTCCCCCCAGAACGTGTCAGTCGTCGGCAATAGCATCAACAACACGAACTGCGGAATCGCTCTCGAAAACTTAGGACACGGTCAGGGTACGGCAAAGTTCATCACCATAACTGGTAACGTGATTAGAAATTCACGTTTATTCGGATTCTGGATCTTCAGCGCCCATGGAGACAGCGGCGACTACGTTACCTTCAACGGAAACATAATCATCAACCCCAAGACAGGTGGAATAGAATTAGACAGCGGGATACACAATCTGATTTCAAACAACGTGGTAGCCGACAGCTCCGCCAGGGGAATATACGTTCTCGGCCTAGTTCAATTCGTGACGATAACAGGCAACACAGTCTTCTCTCCCAAGGCGAATGGTATATGGATGTCGACCGATGTCCGCGATGGCATCGTCGACAACAACACAATTACTAACTCTACAGGGAATGCGATCCTGCTCGCCGCAAACGACCGCGTGACAGTGACGGGGAACCAAATCTACTACCCCACTTCCAGTGCCGCTATCGCTGGAATCGAAGCTGATGGCGGTAACAATATAACGATACGTTCGAATCAAGTGCGAGTTCTTGGCAAGAATCGCACCGGTATCGACTTGCTCGATGTAAGTAGCTTTACGATAACAGACAACACTATTACGGGATCTGGGCAATCCGGCATTTCCCAGCTAACCGCCGGAATAATGGTATCAAACTCTACTTCCGGCATCATCTCCTCAAACGTGATACTTGGCGACACCTCCTCAGGCATCCTACTCGACAATGAGTCGAGGACGGCGGTTATAGGCAACCACGTGAACCTTGCGGCGAACTGCATTCTAGAGACCAAAGGCGGAAGCGATTACAACACCTTAAGCAGCAACGTGCTAAACAACTGCGATACAGGGCTCTCATACATCGGAACCCATGACGTCGCCACCAACAATACAGGCTTCAACCACGGGACGATCCAATCGTTGGTGATGTCGGCACAAAACCAGAACGCTACAAGCAGCCCATTGACGCAAGAATTTGTACTGGGCTCTGCGATCGTAATCGCTGCAGCCCTCTGCGTCGCGATCTTAACGAAAATTAAGCATAGACAACCAAAGAAAACGACCCCCCGAAGAAAAGCGCATCATCGGCACAACGCCAGGAAAAACCGATGAGACGCCCGGAAAGGGGTTAGATGATTCGAGTCGCACCGTGGATTTTTGTATCGGGAATCTGCGTTGATTGGAAAGGTTTTTGCCGCGTGCCGTGGGTTAAGAACTGGAGTAGCGTCGCTGTCCCTTACATATTTCAGAACCACCCGCGTCCAGTCAATTTCGAGTAGGCACTTGCGGTATGAGAGATATCGAGAAGACTGTCAATATGCGATACTGAGCTATATGTTGCGACTGCTCTTGTTATTGTGAACTTCACCGTTTATTCTGATATCACGGCGAACATTCTTTGTCTACCACGATGATCATCGTGACTTGAGACAGGTTAGGCTTTGATCTAATAGATGAGTTGGGCTCAAGGTCCAAATTCTGTTGGATCTTCTGGAAGGTCTTAAATGCATGGTTCCGCGCGTAAATCTGTTTTGCAATGAAACTCAGCGAGGTAAATCTTAGCAAAATTGGTGCCGCTTGCCTGTGCGTGAATGGAATCATACTACTCTTCTACGGCTTGTTTGTTCCGACCTTTGTGCGGGGAGTCCATTGGCTCATCACGCTCGCCGTGATACTCTTCATCGTAGCTATACCCGCGATTTACCTTTCCATACGGCGGATAGAGAGAGTTGTCGCAAAAGTCGTGGCGGCACTATTTGTATTTGCCATGGCCGCCATAATTGTTTCCGACCTTCTGTTCGCGTTATCACTTCTTACGACGTTTAGCCATGATCTAACCTACTTTTTGGGCAACGCTGTGTTGGTCATCGGCGTGTTGGTTGTCGGTTTTGTTGCGTTGAAGGGAGTTTTCTACAAATGGGTTGCCTATCTAGGTATAGTTACAGGAGTGGTTGGACTCGAATCAGTCCTTGCAATTGCAGCGAATCTTCCTCAAGCCGCAGGCCCGCTCTCCACGTTCTCTCTTGTGCTCTTGGGACTGTGGTCCTTAGCGGTAGGTTTCAACATACACAAACTTGCCAAGTCACGATTCAGCAAACCCCGTCGGCAAGCACGGCGTTCAACTTGATTGTTGATCGTCGAAGTACTCGCGTATTTCGTTTCTTGAACGGCCAGTTACGCCAAGACAATTTTGGGTAGGTCCTAAATTTCTTGGCAGCGGTCACGTACATGGCCGCTAAGACGAGCAAGATCGTCAAAGCCACTACTGTGAAGTAGACGTCGAAGAATATAGGGTCGGCCTCGATCTTGGACGCTAATGTGTTCCATAGGTCGAGTCTGGTTAAGAAAGTTCGGCCAAGATATAGATTCAAAGCAGCGAGAGAGAGTGGTATCAACAACAGAGCACCCCATCGTATAGGACCAATGGGATGGTCTTTTGTGGTAGATTCACGTTTGAGGCTGCGATAGACAAGGAAGAACATGCTTGCGCCTATCCCAGTGTATGCAAGATTGATGAGTCCGGACCATGTCGGGATCATGTCCCACAGATTTGGAAAAGTCCAGAGCGGACCAGAGCCGAATACAGGGTCCGTCAACGGGTAGAACAATCCCAACCACAACCACGTACCCCAAGCTGAAGCGAACATGAAGTAGAATACGGTAACGAGAACGTATACCACGAATAGTCGCGGCCTCGTTATTACTATCGGCAAGACGAATGGTATCCCCCAAACGAACCAATTAGGAATCCAAATCCCAAATCCGTAGAGTATTGCGAAGACACCCAAACTGGCTGAAAGGATTGTTCCGAAGGGCAGATCGTATTTGGAAATAAGATAGTAGATCAGTACTAGGTAGATAGCAAAAGCGGGAACAATTGTATACATTAAGGGGTTGGCGCCTGGGAACTCATGTGCGGTTAGGAAGCCCTGTAGAGGAAAAATCATATTGATGAAGGACGTGGAGATGAAGGGAATGACAACAACGAAAGGCAGTAATCCTGCCGCTACGTAACGGAACCAGTGTTTTCTAGTGTTCGTCGCTGCAAAGATTGCGAAGATTGGAAGAAGAGCTAAGGGGTATAGCTTGAACGATGCCGCAAGCCCCAAGGCCAGGCAAGCAAGAAGCCCGGGCCTCGTGTTCTTGGTGGTATAGGTCCTCTTGGCGAAGTAGAGGGCGACCGCGGTAAGCGACGCGGCGATGATGTCGGTTTGACCCCACCCGTACGAAATGTACAGTATGAAAGGATTTAGCATCCAGGCAGCTGCGCCTGCTCTGCGATACTTCTTTTCGAGAACCCCAAGGAGCATCACAAGGCCGAGAATATCGAATGCTAAGTACGGCAGTTTGACGATGAAAAAGAACCTGTTCGCATCCAACGTAGGCATTAGTGTCATTCCATTGCATGGCATGTAGCATGCCATGCCGCTCTGAAGCTGCGCCCAAAATGTTGGGAAGCTGAATATTCCTAACTTTTCGAGAATGAAGAGATACCCAGCCTCGAAGAGGTAGGAGATGGGAGGAAATTGCGCCGCAATCGTACCGTATGTCCCCGGTGGGAAGTAAATTGTCTGAAACCGTTGGAAGTAGTAGACGTACACATTTACATGGCCTTGGAGGATGAAGCTAGAAAGCCAACTAATCTCCATGATATCTTCCATGATCGTAAACGGCATTAACAGAAGCCGTAACAGCATACCTAGTGCGATAATTCCCCAATAGGGCCTTAGCAAACGAACGCACCGCTTCGCCAAACTGACTGATTGCGTCAGAATTTGTGTGAACATCCTTAGCTATCTCACGATTTCTGAGTTGATCAGATCGCATCGTAGAGGACAGATGCGACCGTTCATGGGTTCACGAACGGGTAGCATCATGATAATATATCCTCCCATCGCTTGCGCGGCCTTAGGCGCGAATGTTCTATGAGACCCTTCGGATATTGCTAAGGAACTCAGGATAAAGAGCGTCCCAAATAGAACCATCACAGCCCAATTACTCATTATCCGACGAAAAGTAACAGTTTCCGCATCAACTGATTTTTTACAGTCTCGGTTTTTGTGATCATCAACCGTTATCTTGACGTGTCTTGATAGTCAGAACAATGAATGAGCTTGAAGGACTCCTCTCTATCTGGTACACAATACTCCTCCAACTGTTTCAGCGAACTATCGTCGTTGATAGAGACACAAGTGATGGAACTCTTAAATTTCTATCCGGCAAATCATGCCGAGTTTTGAAGCAGACGCTGCTATGGGGAGGAAACGCAATGAGACAAGTCATGGAGCAATTGCACGAGGATATTGTTGTGTTGTTGGCCTCCGACGGAAACGACAATATCAGGAGATTGGACTGACTATGAAATTAGAGATGCCCACGAAAGGCACTCTGTTGAAGCTTGGCAAGCTAAGCGCTGGTAAGGACGAAGACGCTTGCTGGGCATACGGCGCCTTCTACGCTGTGCGGCAGCTCTACTTGAAGAGGCTTGAAAGCCTGCTCGGAATACTCCCCGAAATCACCGGAATGAAGGTGGTCGAAGTTGGCACAGGATCAGGAATTCTACAACCATCCCTTAAGAAGAGCTGTGCTATGGTCGTCGGCTCAGATATTCACGATCATCTGAGCGCGGTAAGAGTCATAATGAACGAAGTTGGTGAATACCTCGACCTCGTCAGATGTGACGCAAGACACTTACCCTTTGCAAAAGAATCGGTCAACTTGGTCATCGGGTCAAGCGTCTTAGAGCATTTGAAAACAGACGACCTCGCATCATCAATTTCCGACATCTATGAAATTCTAACGCCCCAGGGATATCTTGCTCTTGGTTATCCAGTTGAAAGTCTTCCCGTTCGATTGTTCTTCAGGGCGATCGGTTTTGATTTCAAATCAAGCCACCCATCCAAAGCCTATCAGATTAGGGAAAACGTCGAGATGACGTTCGGGAAACCACAGAAAATCAAACGGTTACCGTTGACATTCTTGCCAAGTGCGCTTGCGTATTACGAAACAAGTCTGTTCCGGAAAGGAACTGGTTCCTCCTGAAAACAGGAGGATTTCAACATTCAAGATTGAGAACACCAATCTCAAGTCGCCAAGGGCTCTCGGTCTTTTCTAGAGAAGACGTAGGCTACCGCAGAAACCTCCAACGTGAGTGTGAAGTTACCGTCGTAGACGGTTCGACCGAAAGGACGCGACTCTATGAAACTATACTTTCGGTTTAATTGAAACGGGAAGAAAGGGCCAGCTTACTAATAGGCAAGTTTTTCCAACCATAGCGGTTCGCTTGAATCATGTGCGAGTTCTTGGTAACAATCGCTCCAGTATCGACTTGCTCGGTGTAAGTGACTTTGCGTTAACCCGGTTCGGAACAGAAGATTAGGAAATCAGCTGTTCCATGCTCCGATTGCGAATATGCGGACGCCAGCTTTTGAGAACGCATTGATGTCGTAGATCCGTCTGCCGTCTATTACAATGGGTTGTTTCATCATCTTGAGAAACGTTTCTGGGCGAATTTGCCTAAATTCATTCCATTCTGTGACGATTATGCAACAGTCGGCTTGTTCGATGCATGAGAGTGAGTCGCTCGCGTATTCGACTTCGTTTCTGAGCAGATTCTTGGCGGTCGAGGTGGATTCTGGATCATACGCTACTACATGTGCCCCTTCGGTTACGAGGTTTTTGATGATTGCAATTGAAGGTGCATCTTTCATGTTATTGGTGTCAGCCTTAAACGCCAACCCCAAGACTGCAATTCTTTTTCCCTTAAGCGAACCCAGCAAGTCCTTGGCAAGTTTTACGACTTTGTAATACTGCGCGATATTCACTGCACGAACGGCTCGAATCAAGTCAGGCTCGAGTTTAAGGGACTCGCTGAACCGTTCAAGTGCTAGAGTGTCTTTTGGAAGGCATGGCCCTCCCCACCCGATTCCCGCTTGTAACGCCCCCGACCCAATTCGTTGATCAAGCCCGATGCCTGCTGCAACTGCATTCACGTCGGCAAAGGGAACTCGTTCCGCGATGTCGGCGATGAAATTTATGAGACTGATCTTTGCCGCTATGAACGTGCTGTCTGCGTATTTGATCAACTCCGCGTTTTCATGCGTGGTGCGTATTATCTTGTATTCTCTGTTACCGTAGAATTCTCCGTAGAATGCTTCGAGTTTTGTAATGTCTTGTTCTTCTCCGCCCATGATGATTCGGTCAGGTTTTTCTGTGTCATGAATGGCTTCACCTTGACGAAAGAGTTCTGGGTTCGAGCACACATTGAATCCCAGGCCCTTCGTCTTCCCTGACTCTCTCTCAAGGATCGGCGTGACGAGGTTTCGAGCTGTTCCTGGAGGCACTGTGCTCAAGATAACTATGAGCTGATTTTTGGGGGTATTTCGAAGAGAACGTCCGATCGCTATTGAAGCTGCTTCGACGTGACTGAGGTCGACGCTTCCATCCGGTTTTGCCGGCGTCTCCACCGCCATAAAGCAGCAGTCGGCATGGGCGTTCAACGACGCGTCATCTGTGGCTTGCAATAGATGTTTGTCTATCGCGTTCCTCAGATACTCAGGCAGTGATGCTTCGAGAAACGGAGGTTCGGCATTTCGTACCTGTCTCAATCTGTGCTGGTCGGTATCTATGCCGATAATCTTGTAGCCTCGTTGAGCGAAACAGACTGCGTTCACCAACCCAACGTGACCAAGACCAAAAACTGAGATTGTCTTCAACTAACCAGCCTACTTACACAAGAGTGACAGCACTTTACCCATGCACCTTCGAGCTGGCCTTTTAATGAAAACATGTCCGTACTTGGATTCGCCCCTTTCATCGAACCCCAGTTGTTCAAGATAATCTAGATTTTTGGAAGAAGGCGATACGGGTAATGCGGGGTTAACAATAATTGTGAGCATTAACTTGGCCAAAGACTCGATGATGCCTCGTCGATCTGCCGAGACACCGATGACAAGCATAGCGTGAGGGCGAGATTGAACAACGTTGACGACTTCATCGAGTCCAGCATACCTTTCGGATGTTAGCCCGTCTCCTCTCGTGGGAAGCGTTGGTATTGCGAGGCGCCTCTCAAAGATGTCGTCAACATTGTCCGTGAGGACTAAGGACACTCGTCCCCGTCGATGCGCTCGCTGTAAGTGCCGATGCGATGAAGAGGGTTGGGCACGTGCAGACGCCGAGTGGAACCGTTGTACTCTACCCACAAACCATGAAAACGTCCTAGCACTCAAGAGGTCCATCAAAGGGTCAGCGCGTCCTAGACAGAAATCGGTTCCCGGACCGCCATCGACTCCAAACAGTTTGTGCATAGCCGGGAGCGTTGGAATACCCGCCTCGTAGCTAAGACCGCTTCCAACATACACGACCAGATGAGGTTGCTTTCTTCCTATCTGATCGAGGCGGCGCCGCCATTCGTGTGTCTCATGAAAATGGCTGAGGTCCCGTACTGAATGCCTTCTGCTCCCGTCCAATCTCTCTATTTTGTGTTCATCTTCATCCCTAATGGACCCTATCGAAAGGGAAAGGTTGTCTTTGGAGAACTCAACTCGTGCTCTCTCAATCTTGAGTGCTCTTTCATGAAGACCATCCAGCTCATCTCCACGCCTAATGATCACTAAACGCGAGTCGTGCAACTTGGCAGAATCTCTAAGGTAATCGCAGTCGGCGGCAAAATACACCAGTCTGCTAGATGCCTCGTCCCAAGTACTTCGACGCCATCCCCATACTACTTGACGCATTGCAAAGTGTAACTCCACTAATGTCAGATGAGAGGGAGATGGCCCCTAACGTCCTTACTTTTAGCACCTATGTTGAGGGCGTCCACGGGTCTTGCAAAGACACCAATACCTTGAGGTAAGCTTGATTTGATGTAATGGCCGAAACTAAGTATCCCCACAAGCCAGCGGAGTTCTTGCTTGAGTAACGTGACTGAGAAACTGACGAGCGTCGCTGACGCTTATACATTTCAGAATTATCCACGTCGAGTCCATTTCGAGTAGGTACTTGCGGGAATGGAGGCAATGCTGATATTCTGCGCGCAAGTGAATTATGTTAGTGTTATGGGTTTGCACAAATTTGGACCGGTCGGGCTCTTACTCATTGTAACCGCTCTTGTATCTACTGTTCCTGGAGCTGTTGGAGTGGCGGTTGGCGAAGCTGGAATTTCGCCCCAGCAGGGGTTGCCCCAGGTTATAGTTACAGTTCGTGATTGTGCCGGTAACCCGGTTGGGAGCGCGGTGATCCAAATGTACAGCCTCACGACGGACCAATGGACCTACACCCTTTCGGACGGAGTAGCCAAATTATCGGTTTTTGCTGGAACGTATACGATTCGAGGTGGCTACGGTACATTCGTCTTCTCGCAAACCATTAACGTCGGCACGGGAGGTAGCACGGTGGCGGTGGGCCTCGGAGCTGGATGCTATACCATTTCCAGCAGTTCAATTCAGACCACATACTCCTACACCTACACACCCTCAAACATAAGGCGACAGCACTAGATCTGCCACTACAATCTACAAGGCTTTTCAGCTACGACATCAACCAAACTACTTGAGCTAGTTGGCACTCAAGAAAAGCGACAATTCGGCCAGTGAATTCTCAATACAGAATTCTCCTCTGGTTAGTGTCATCATCCCAGTTTACAACGGACAGGAAACCATCTGCCGCGCCATTGATGGTGTCCTCGGTCAGAGTTATCGCGAACGTGAAGTTATCGTCGTAGATGACGGATCGACTGACTCAACCGTCGAATTGTTACGGAAGTATGCGTCAAAGATTCGTTTGGTTGAACAGAAGAATGGTGGAGTCGCGAGTGCACGTAATCATGGAATCAAGCTGGCCGACGGAGAATACGTTGCCTTCCTAGATGCAGACGATTTCTGGATCCAAGAAAAACTCGCAATCCAAGTCGAAATTCTCAGGAGGCATCCTTCGGTCGGTTTAACGTTCAGCAACCTTGAGGTCGTTAACAAGCAAGGAGAAAGACTAGGATTCACCTTAGTGCCCTCGCATTTGCGAAGTGCGCCATCTTGGGAAGATCTATTGGTAAAGGGAAGTAGGGTTCTTGTCTCTACAGTTCTTGCACGTCGAGAAATCATACTCCAAGTGGGCGGCTTCGACGCCGATCTGTTCATTTCGCGAGGGTACGAAGATCGCGACTTTTTCCTTCGGGTTCGTGAATTAACGGACTTTCATTACTTGGACCTGTGTCTAGCGTCCTATTGTTACGACCAAGGGCATGGGTTGTTAGCCATACCACACCTTTTCCTTTTTGCCAGGAAATACTGGAACCATCCCAGGCTCCAACGGAACACAGACGGGCGACTACGCAAGGAATTCGTAAAGCGATGTAGTCAGGAAATGAGATGGATAATGAGACTCGTATTACGAGCCGAGGGAAACAAAGTCTCCAGAGAAATGTTGGAGCGGTTAAACGGCTATCACGACGCGTTCAAAGATCTCTTCGGAGATTCATACAAGCAGGCTTCGGACTGCGACTCGATAGATTTGACCGAGTATGAGCTGAATCCAACGATTTCGTTGCTTCTATATTTGTACCTGTGCAGACCAGATTTGCAAGTCGCATTCCCGGAAGTAAGATCAGGCGATCTTTCGAGATTAGCCGATTGGGCGACGGCCGTGGTAAAGGGTGTGTATGATGATGGTGACAAACCCTTACTCCTAATGCACATGAGCGAGTTGGAACATATGAGAGAGAAGCCATCAAAAGTGCCGGGGTTGGCTAGCCGGCTAAGAACCTTGATCAAGACGGCTTAGGTCATGACCACGTTGAGGGTTTCGGGTTCGCATTGATAGAGTTCAAGATTTCACGTGAACCGATCGTTTCCTTTCGATTCTGGCAGAGTGTTTGCCCAGCAAAGCTACCGCCATAGTCACTGTTATCCTAAGAACGGACTTATTGCGACGAACCTGCCAACCTACAACGGGCCTGAAGAAAGGTTTGCACGGGAAAATGTTGGACTGAGATTTCTGCATGGGGGTAGATGGGCGTGGTTGAAGGGTTCATCTAAGATGAAAGAATTCGATCGCAGAAATTTCCTGCGTAAAATTTTCACGTTGACGGCATCGGCAGGTGTCGCCGGTTTACTGCTTGATCGATTACCAGGGAAAAGCGTTATTCAACCTGTTGAAGCCGCGAGCATGACTATTGACGCATCGAATCCTGGAGCGGGTACTACATCGCTTTCGAGTCCAGGCAATCCAGCCTTAACCGCAACCAGTACGAGTAGCGGTTCTGCGCTTCAGGGTACGTGCACGGTCGGGACTGGGGTTATGGGAACGACGACTACTGGGACGGGGGTTCAGGGCGTCGCGTCGAGTTCGGGTGGCAAGGCATTATTCGGTTTCGTTAGCGACCCCGGCGCGATCCCACTTGTCGCGCAGGGGCCATCAGGATCAATGCAAGTCAATGCAAGCGGAGCAATGCTCGCAACCCAAGTTGGACAAAGCTCACCAAACGTCAAGTATGACGCTCCGGGCAACCCAGCTGGTTTCACGAATAGTGTTACTGCCGGATATCTGGCGGATGGGTTAGCGATTCCCTTCACGCCGAAGCTGAGTGGGAACGTTTTGGTTTTCGCAGCGGTCGACCTATACAATACCTCGGGGGCGTATACGTTTGGACAGCTTTGGTATGGGACTGGGACGGCTCCGAGCTTTGGGGCGACGATTCCTGCCGGAGGCGTTCAGATTAATCCGGGGCGAGGGAACATTAACGCGTCCGGGTCACTGTTCGCCTTCCTAACGGGTTTGACGATAGGCACCCAGTACTGGTTCGACTTAGGCCACGGAATAAACGGAGGAACCGGAACCCACAACAACATCGCCTACACAGTCGTAGAGATTTGAGCAAACATTAGTCTCATCGGACCTCCGACAGCCATCAGGACCTTGGTTCAACATTGAGGAGAGGAGTGCGTGCTACTAGACCCACACGAAAATGAGGGTTCAAGTGTGGCGGGCCCGCCGAAGTCCGAATCTGTTTAGGTTCAATTCCTTCCCGAAATCGACTCGCTACTCAGCGAAACATGTCAATTAGAAGAAGCCATACGAACGAAGAAACAGGAAGAGCCATTAGCTAATCTCGGGCGAGCGTTCGCCCAATTGATCGTATTGAGTAAAGCCATCGGAGCCGATCAAAAGCCGCATTCAAAAACAGCCTAAGATGAAATCAGTCACGACGCCCAATATACCAGCCGTATGATGCTCATACCGTTTGGTCGGGTATACTAACGCAGCACATGTCAGTGGATTAGAAGCACCTCGTCGTATACTGTTCATGAGTGAATCAGTTGACGATGCTCTTTGTGTGATGAAACAGAAAGCTTGTTATGAGGTCCCGCTTGAACCGCGAGTGAATATTATAATGATGTTACGTGGTATACTGCAGGGCCACAGGTTCGCGGAGCGCCCTATCGGTCCTCTCGAAGCAACATGATCAACCCTGAAATCGCGAGGTCATTCAGAATGTACAGAGTAAATCTGACGCAATTCGTAAATTTGGCGAAGCGATGCATTAGATTGCTAAGTCCCTACTCAAGGGTTATCGCACTAGGCCTGCTGCTACGTCTCCTGTTAATGCCCTTTACGATTCAATTGGATATCATTCAGTTAAGTTGGGCCGCTAGCTTCATAATCCATGGCCATCTGGATGTGTACACGTACTACTTTCAACGATTTCATAGCCTTTACTACCCACCTGGAACGTACAATGGGTTCGGCGTGCAGTTTCCTCCTCTGACCTACCTTCTACAGGCGAGCTATCTCTCCCTTCTAGAAAGCTTACGGATATTCAGCTTCCCGCCCGCTTGGGCTGAATTTCAAAGTAGCAGCGCCATGATTGAGCAGACCCTAATCCTGACCATCCCGACTATGGCCGCAAATAGATTCTTCTTCCTCGTCAAAGTCCCGTATTTGCCATTTGATATTCTCGGCCTTATAATGCTCTTGGGAGTTCTCGAGCAGAAGGATCGAAGAGCAGGGGCAACTGCTTGGATGCTGAACCCTTTCCTACTATACATCGCGTACGGGTGGGGTCAAACCGACATGGTCGCCGCATCGCTTACAGGGGTAGCGCTCTACCTCGCCAAGAAGATGCTCGTCAACAGGGACATGAGGTTCGGACTCTTGGCCTGCTTGGCCTTAGGATTTGCGGCATCATTCAAGCTTTATGCGTTGTCTCTTCTTCCGATCTTTTCGATCTTTGCAGCGAGAAACACTGGAAGATCCACGATATCTTATCTCGCAACGGGACTCCTACCACTCGTTTCAGTAATTCCTTTCTTATCCAGATACTTCCTCGAAGTGACTTTTCCTTTGCAGGGCTGGCTGAGCGCGCGTAACTTCCCTATTCCGCCGTGGTCCTGGTTTACAATCTTTCCCGCTTTTGCTATCTACCTGGCGCTGATCTATCATCTAATTTCTGCAGAGGACGTAACCTTCGAAACAACACTTTCATCCAGTTTGGTTGTCTTCGCAATACTCTACGGATTTGCGTACTGGACTCCTAACTGGTTTGTCTGGGGAGTACCTTTCGTCTTACCAGCAGTCATACAGAGGCCCCGACTATTCGGGGTGTACATTTTGCTTACGTTCTTCTACTGTGTGTTCGCGGCAGCTTGGGGCAATGCCGCGACCACTCCTTCAGTCCTTGGGATGTTCTTCCCATTGACCGACCACGTGATCGGCTCCGGTCCACTCTGGAATTTTCCTAATCTGTTGCAATCTCCGTCGGTTATTCCCAGCTCAATCCAATCCGAACTTGTCAGTCTCGCGTACACTGGGATCGGGGTAAGTATGTTCTTCATTGCCTATCGCGTTATGAAACCCGTCCAAACCTCCAAAGGCCTCTTTGTTTCACCTGTACAATGGGGCGCTGTATTGTTGATACCCATCTCTCTCGCCGTCATACGCCTCTTTCTTGGCCGAACTCAGCTCGTGGGACTTAACCTGCTGAGCACATTGGCAACCAAAATTGTCGGCGATCCTGCATTCTTCGGTTTCTACTTCGTAGTAGTTGCTTTGACGCTCGGATGGCTGTTACAGAATGAAGTAAGGAGACATTCGGCTCGCGCAGCTTAACCGGAGAATCCTCGAAACGACTTCTTCCAAGCAACGTCTGGCAAAGTTCGTAAGGTCCGTAAGAAGGTACCAACAATTCCCCAAAAAAATTACACCCATCCATCACTTAATGAATTTTCCTGCAACTTGCATTTCTAGAATCATCAAGGTCGGCGGTAATTGTGGAGGACACACTAAGCATCAGGAAAAACGCCAAATCGCAAACTTGACAAAGACGCTTACAACAACTATTATGGACTCGGTAGCAGTCCGAATTTACTATATTCGCCTACGGAGAAAGCGTTTTACGTTTTTGATCATATCCGCAACTAACCCCAAGACTAAAACAAGCCCCCCACCAAGCAGCAACGTTGAGCTGAGAACGACCGAAGAGGTTCTTGTAATCACGCCAGTCTGCAACCATTCCACAACTACTACTATACCCAAAAGTATCCCAAGAAGAATTAGAACTGCTCCGATTCCACCAAAGAACAAAAGTGGCTGATAGTCACGAGCAAGTCGCAAGATTGTGATCGCTATGCTGATCCCGTCGCGGGACGGAGCAAGCTTGGAGGATCCAATTCTTGGAAGATAAGTAATTGGGACTTCGACGATCGTGCCTACCTCACGTGCCTCAGCAAGCATTTCTATCGCGAATGGCATTCCGTAAGCTTTCATATCCAGCTGTTTCCACAGACTTGCCCGGATTGCGCGCATTCCACACTGCGTGTCTGAAACATCTATTTTCAGCGCCCATCTCGCAGCAAATGATAAGATGTGATTTCCCAATCTATTGGTAAAGCTCATGGCTCCAGCAGTAAGCCCCGCAAACCTGTTCCCGATTACGAGCCCGGCTCCGTTTTGTACAATCGTTGGCAAGAATCGGTTGATTTCGCTTGGAAGATAAGTCCCGTCCGCATCAATCATGACAATTATCGAAGCATTGAGGCTCTGAGAAGCATAATCAAAGCCTTCCTGCAAAGCATTCCCGTAACCTTTTCCCCGTTGGAAAATCACTTTTGCGTGTTTTGCGGAAGCAATCTGAACCGTTCGATCAGTGGAACCGCCGTCGACTACAACGATTTCGCAATTAAACCCGTTTAGTTCTCCGATCTCATCCAGCACCTTACCTATCCCTTCCTCCTCATTTAGTGCAGGAATGACTATGACGACCGACTGATTCATCGTGATACGCCTATCACATTTTTGTGAGCCGACTCAAGTTGGAGAGGTGCCTTGGATCTCTCTTATTTGCTTGCTCAAATAGGGTTTCTTGGCGTTTCTTTTCGACGACGACCGACGACGGTTCAAAACTACGAATGTTCCCATCAGCTAGGCCACAACAAACCAGTATCCCACTCACATACCCATGTGCTCATGTTGGGTCAACTCCTATGAATGCGCAGTTGATTCCCGACGCGTTTGTAGTGTTCGCGCTCATCGTTTCTGTTTGTGATGCGTCCGTAATATCCCATCCAAGTGATTCAGGCTCTCGATCAGGGAATTGGATACCGTTTCGCACGATTAGTCTAGCTCGATCTACAGCCAGTGACACATTAAAACTCGACAAGTACAACGGATTCATTTTGGGTTCTCTCCAGGTTTCTTAGTTAGATCGTCTCCCATTGGCCAGTATTGCTTTTTCCGTTGACTTCGATTGGCTACGATCGGGCATTCAATCATCTTTTGCGGTTCCGTCTTTCTCTCCTGCTCGCCTCCGTCTCCGCCTGAACCTCTCTCTCAGTGAGTTTCATCCCTTTCCTGTCCATCATTCTGAATATCTCCTCCCACTCCTGCTTTACGTCGGGAAGCTCTAGTCGCTTCATTATGACAGTGTCCCCTCTTCCGAAGACAAGAAACTTCGTCTTCGGCTTTATCCCCATCTCTTTCCGTATAGATTGGGGAATAACCACCTGCCCCTTCTCGCTGACTGTCGTTACTTCTGGCTCCTGCGTCATGTCCTATCAGTATGATTATTTTACTTTACTACCATAAATAGATTACCGCGCGTCAACTAGATCCCTCCTTTCACTTTTGGAGAATTCGATTCCATCGCCTCCATCATAATAGAAATCTGAGCAAACATTAGTCTCGTCCGACCTTCTGCAGCCATCACGGTTTTTGTTTCATCATTTGGGGTGGTCTCGGCGCGAGGTTAGGAGTACGCGTAGGTAGCGGTAGCCGTCCTTTGTGACCGAGAGCTTTGGCGCCTTCTTTTTTCTCACCGCGTGGCTTGCCTCGATTTCTCGACTTCTAATCCCGTCACATTGCATGATCTTTAGGGGGATTTCTAAGAAAATTTCGAATCCATCCGAAGCCAACTGAACTTGTTTTAGGGTTTCGAGTTTGTAGGCTTTGAAGGCGTTTGTCGTATCCGAATATGGAATTCCAGCAAGCCACTTCACAGCATAATTGCACGCCCGATTAGCCACATACTTGACGAACGGATAACCACGCGGTCGCCCGTGCCTGAACCTGTTTGTGAAGACAATATCATAATCCAGGCAGCTCTTGGCTAGCCTGACGATCTCGTTAGGGTCCTCGCTTTGGTCCCCCATAGCAACAACAAGCACCTCCCCCCTAGCCATCCCAATTCCCGTCCTAACCGCGTCGCCAACCCCTCTCTTCCCCAAGCGTTCGTGAACGCGAAGTTCGGGGTTACCCTCGGAGACCTTATGGACATAATCCACGGTCTTATCGCCTGGAACAACATCCACAACAACAATGATTTCGGCTGAGATGTTCGAATCATCGCTTACGCGTTTGATTCCCCTGAGAGTTTGTTCTATGTACTCTTCTTCCCTGTAGGCGGGAACTACCACTGAGAGCAGAGGTTTACCGAGACTCTCTGCTTCTGACACGAACAAACTCCCAAACCCGTCCTCAGTCATTCACAGCGATTATTAGACATTGAAGCTCTGTTAACTTGTCGGCTCACTGCTTTCACTGACCTCTCATGCCTAAAAGAAGCTGAAGCTGAGGTTGAGTTATGCGGACGGTCAAAACAGTTCAACAGCATTACACGTCCGGGCCTGAGATTCTTCAGGTGCTGGAGTAGTTCCGTCAAATCATGAACGACTGCGTAAGGATAGGGCTTGCTGAAAACGTGACCAGCCTCAAATCACTCTCCATGCGAGCTTACGGTCAACTCGCAGCCTACGATGTGATGAGTTACTACAAACTCTGCGCAATCGGCAGGGCCACCGGTATCATACGGAACTATCGCAAGGCTAGAAAGAAGAATTCGCAAACAAAGGAACCCTACGCACGACGCTCCCAATTGACAACCTGTTACGGATTCAAAATTAGAGCGAAAGAACGGATGTTCTTGCTGCCATTCAAGCCAAAACAACCCTTACCCATCCCGTTGAACACCCATGTGCTCCGCGTCCTCTCTGAACCGGACATCCAAATCCGCTCCGTAACATTGACTGAAGAACACCTAAGCATCTCCTACGCGAAGGACGTTAAACGAATACAACCTCACGGCCTAATTGCCATCGACCGAAACCTCGACAATTTAACGACGGCAGACTCAGATGGGCAGGAGACGAGGAAGAATTTGACGAAGGCGACGGAAGTTAAGGCCATTTACCGTGAGATTCGCTCGCATATGCAACGAAATGACTTGCGCATACGCCGAAGAGTAGTTCGAAAGTACGGTCGGAAACAACGCGAGAAGGTGAAGCAGATTCTTCACCACGCCTCAAAACAGATTATCCTAGATGCGAAACGCAGACAGTTCGGCATCGTCATGGAGAAACTAACGGGGATACGGAAGCTTTACTGTAAAGGTAACGGGCAGGGCAAAGGCTATCGTGGAACGATGAACAGTTGGAGTTACTATGAACTTCAGCGTCAAATCGAATACAAAGCCCAATGGGAAGGCATACCTGTCATCTACGTGAATCTGAGAGGTACTTCGGTGAGGTGTTCGATATGTGGGTCAAGAATGAAACCCGAAGAGAACCGACAACTCAAGTGCCAATCGTGTGGATTCACAGTAGACCGAGACGTAAACGCCGCTAGGAATATCCTAGCGAGAGGCGCGAGGTTCGCGCCAATCGCGCTCCCAGTTGAGCGATGGTACAGGAACCCTCAATAGATAATCCTGAAAGTCGATGGAAGCGAGTTAGCGAGTCGAGGCTTCTTGAGCCGACAAGTTAACAGAACCGAGACTGGTTATATGGCAAGTGTGGCTTAGTTCGAACCAAGGTTGGGCTAGCAAAGATGCTGACCGATATTCCTGGTAAGATACGGAATGGGACGGCGGTAGTGAGTGTTCTCGGTTTAGGTCGGGTTGGGTTACCTCTGGCTATTGTCTTAGCTCGATCAGGCATCAAAGTGATTGGGGTAGACATCGACAAGCAGAGGCTGTCATCTATTGAGAAAGGGGAAATGCCGTTTCATTATCCTGCACTCCAGGATTGGTTGTCCGCCGTCGTACACGATAGAATGCTGACCGTCTCAGGCTCAGCTAAGGAAGCAATTCAGAGATCTGACATAGTAATCCTTACCGTTGGAACTCCCACCGGGAATCAGTACCAGCTCGATTACTCTCAGCTCCAATCAGCCATCCATGAGGTCTTGGCGGCAGATCTACGAAACAAAGCCATACTGCTCAGGTCAACCGCAGTCCCAGGAACAATGGACACTATCGTTCGACCTATGTTCGTGAAAGAGACGGGGCTGCAGATTGGAAAAGACTTCGCCCTCGCGGTTTGCCCCGAAAGAATTCTTGAAGGAAACGCTCACAGAGAACTCTACGAACTGCCCGAAATCATTGGAGCAGCGGACGCCGTTAGTGCGGGTATAGCGTCTGAATTGTTTAGAAAGATTAATCCAAAGAAAAAAGTCATTTCAACCACCCCAACCGGCGCGGAACTCGCAAAACTGTTCACCAACATTTACCGATACGTCAACTTCGCCATCGCAAACGAGTTCGCAATATGGTCCGAAAGATATGGAGAGGACGCACACGAAATCGTGAGGATTGCCAACGATGGTTACGAGCGGTCTAAGATTCCAGTCCCAGGCTTTGCAGGGGGACCTTGCCTCGGAAAGGACGGCTTTCTACTTGACAACAATACAACCTACAGCAGCATCATCTCTACGGCTTGGAAGCTGAATGAAGGCGTTCCTCAGCACGTTGCCCAATCCTTAATGCGAGAATTAGGCCCACTCTACAAAGTTCACGTCTCTGTGCTTGGTCTCGCGTTCAAAGCCGACAGCGATGACACGCGTCTGTCACCTTCCGTGAAGCTCGTCGATATACTCCGGGCGTACGGCGCAGAGGTTCTAGTTCATGACCCACATGTGAAAGGCACCGAAACTCTTGAGAGAGCTCTGACCAGTCCAGATGTAGTTGTCTTGGCGACTAATCATTCTGCATTCCGAAATATAGCGGGGAGAATAGATGAATCGGGATGCAAGATCTTCTACGATGTTTGGGGTGTCTATAAGCCCACGGATTTCAAAAAGACACGTTATATGAGGTTTGGAAAGGCATGAATTGGACCGGCAAGCGAGTGCTCGTCACTGGCGGAGCCGGCTTCATTGGACACAGACTCGTAAGAAAACTCGTCAGCCTCGGTGCCAGGGTGGTTGTTGCGGACGATCTATCAAAAGGCGCAGCCAAGAACCTAGAGGAAGTATCGAACAGAATCGAATTCACAATCGCAAACCTCCTAGACGCCAATGAGGCTGGGAGAGTGATGAAGAATACTGAGATCTGTTTTCACTTAGCCGCCAGGATTGGGGGAATCGGATACTTCCACAAGACACCAGCCGAAAGCCTACGCGACAATTCAATAATGAACTTCAACATCTGGGATGCAGCAAGAGACACCGAGACAAAAGTCGTCTGCTTATCCTCATCGATGGTCTTCGAACGAGCCACAGCCTTCCCAACCCCCGAGACAGCGCTTGAGATGACGCCGCCACCTATGAGCGGTTACGGTTTCTCGAAACTCGTCGCAGAATACATAGCGCGAACATACCACGAGCAGTATGGGGTCAACTTCCTCATCGTCAGGCCCTTCAACGCCTATGGGCCGGGGGAAATGGCGGGAGATTACGTTGGGTACGCGCACGTGATCCCCGATCTAATACGGAAAACATTGTCAGGTCAATACTCGCTTGAAATCCTCGGCTCCGGACAGCAGACTAGAAGTTACACTTACGTCGACGACCTCGCCGAAGCCATCATCTACACCACCGAGAGGTACGAGAACACGGACTTCAATATCGGAAACGGCGTAGAAACATCCGTGCTAGAACTGGCTCAAAGGATCTGGAAGTTATGCGGACGCAAGGAACCATTCCAGGCGAAAAATCTCCCAAGCTACACTTACGATGTACAAAGAAGAGTGCCTGACGTGTCAAAGATTCTGGCAACGGGCTGGAGGCCGAAAGTGAGCCTTGAACAAGGTTTAGCCCTGACACTAGAATGGATCAAACAGCAACCAGCGATACCCCAATAGACTACTCATGCCCGATATCTCTCCAGTCAGCCAAAGACGCCGGTTCAAGTAACCGAAGGAGGAAAATCAGTGGCTAACGCGACTAACGCCCGATTAACCGAGGCTCATAAGCCGCGAGTAGCCGTTTTAATTCTCAATTTCAATGGAATCGACTGGCTCAAAACATGCGTACCCTCAGTCATGCGATCAACGTACCCCAACTTCACCGTTTACGTAATCGATAATGGTAGCACAGACGGATCGCAAAACTTTGTCAGAACCAAATTTCCAGCCGTTCGGTTGCTGGCATTCCAAACTAATTTGGGATTCGTCGAGGCCTACAATCACGCCGTTGCCCAGGTTGATGCGGAATACGTTCTCTTCTTGAACAACGACACGTCGATTCTGACGCGAAATTGGATTGAGCTCCTCGTGGAGCATTTGGAAATGAACTCGGATGTAGCAGCTGTCGGATGCAAACTTGTGACCATGAAGAATCCAAGGGTTCTAGATTCGGTGGGGGTAATGGGGATAAAATATTGGCGAGGCTTCGTCGACATAGGGAAATACGAAACAGATCGTGACCAGTACGATAACCCACCCATAACCCCCTTCTCAGCCTGCGGCGCAGCCATGTTAGTGCGGAAGAACGCTTTTGATCTCGTAGGCGGCTTCGATTCAAAGTTCTTTGCGTATGTGGAAGATGTTGATCTCTCGTGGAGGCTTCGATTGAGAAGCTTCAAGTTAGTCTACGAACCCGCTGCCAAAGTCGCGCATTACTACTCCGGCTCAAGGGAAACAAACGGCCTCGACACTGAGAAGTTATACCTCTCCCACCGCAACGTACTGCGTGCAATACTCAAGAACTGCGGATCATCTCTTAGTTGGGCGCTTCGGAACTATTTCCTCTACACATTGCTACTCACCCTAGGGTTCGTTCCCTTGGAGCCACGCAAAACCGCCGCCTTGGTGAAGGGGATCCTGTGGAATCTGCGTAACTTTAGGAGCACCTTCGCGAGCCGTCTGAAGGTTCAAGGAACGAGAGGGGTACAAGAAGAGGAAATCTTGCAGGAGATGTTCCCTAAGCTCAGAAGATACCAACCCGAGGAACACACCCAGCTTAGGAAGCTGCTCGATATCCTATTCGAAAGCGGCTCTGGTAACTTGCTGGCGGATGATAGTTTTACTCATCTGTCCGCTCTAATTCCGCGTTCAACACATGCGCGGGAAGTCATCGGTTGATGAATCCGTCAAAGACGGTATGTTGTCTATTACCTGAATTAGTTGACTAGCCGATGTTGGGCGACTCGTTGCTTTGACCGAGCGTAAAACCCTGAAAGGCGACATGGTCTAGCTGATTCGGTGAATGCGGGATGAGAGCCCTGAGGTTCGGGACCGTCGCGTCTGCAAGTGAAGCGATGGTAATGTGGCCCGCGACTCACGATAGCGCCCAAAGTCGATGTATATGACTCAGGCAGACGAAGATTTGACAGACCCCCGAATATGCTTAAATGTTCGCAGATCAGAAACATCTTTTGGTGGACGCGCTGTCAGTCTTTACTGTCAATATTCGACGGGACGAAGCAGGATACTTTGTGACCCGTTGCAAAGAGCTTCCATCAGCGATGACTCAGGGCAACACGGAAGAAGAAGTCATCCACAATATCAAAGAAGCCATTCACCTAGTGCTGGCGGCTACGCATGTGGAAGAAACTAAGACGCCAACCGTTAGAAGCATTGAACTTGTAACCTAAATTGTCAAAGCTTCCGAGAATCTCAGGAAGAGAACTGATCAAGAAACTATCAAAGGCTGGATTTCTGCCACAGCGGACCGAAGGTAGTTACGTATTTCTAAAGCATGCAGACGGAAGAGCAGTTACCATTCTGTTGGTTCCAGAAAAGGCCCGGGGCTGATAAGTGACATAATGAACGAGCTAAAGCTATCGAGAGATGAGTTCCTAGAGTTGCTTCAAGATCCGAAAAAATGGCGCATCAAGAAGGAACAGGCCAATCAGTAATCTAATCCGTTCTTGATGGAATGAAGGTCTCTTGCGCGGTGATTCTTAGAGGTGAACCCAAACGCGAAAACGTGAGAGGAATGCGGAGCAGCGACTTCATGAGGTTAAGCGACTCTTCGTCTCGAGTGCACGCATACTAAGAAACCAGGGCATGGCATCCCTCCTAGCTCAGTCTGTGGAGAAGATTAGGAAGAGAGAGTTCACAGTCGCAGCTCCCTCAGTCCCAGACGCAGAGTACGCCCTCTGGATCGAGCAGAATGAACCTAGGGAAGGGGAGCTAGCTGAACAACGAAGGGCTGCGAAGGAGTTCCCTCACCGACCCCTAATTAGCATCATAACGCCAGTATGGAACCCTCCCCCAACACTCCTCGAAGAAACCATTCGATCAGTCATTGCCCAGACGTATGATAACTGGGAGCTATGCCTCACAGATGCCGGGTCCAATGTGGAGGTCAGAGAGGTTATCCGTAAATTTGCTGATAAGGAGAAGAGGCTTTCCGTACAATTACTAGATAGTAATCTGGGGATTTCGCGCAATTCTAATGCGGCAATCGAACACTGCAAGGGAGAATACGTAGCTCTCCTAGACCACGATGATACAATAGCTCCAAACGCCCTCTTCGAAGTAGCAGCTTCCCTGAACAAGAGGCCCGAAGCCGACCTCGTCTACTCCGATCGGGATCACATGACCCTGGAAGGAAAACGGATCGACCCCCTCTTCAAACCCGATTGGTCTCCAGATCTCATGCTCTGTACAAATTACGTAGTCCAACTTTGCGTTATCAGGTCGACCCTGTTGAGAGAGCTGGGAGGTTTCAGGTCTGAGACGGATGGAGCTCAGGACTGGGATCTAATCCTTCGCCTCGCAGAACGAACCGACAAGGTCTTTCACATACCAAAGATATTGTACCATTGGAGACAATCCCCCTCCTCAGTATCATTCGCGAGCATCCGCACCAAACCCTACGCAAAACAGGCGCAATTGCTCGCGTTGACTGATTACCTGGCGCGAAACCAGCTCCACGGAACTGCCCACCATCAGGTATCTGGGTACCCGCGAATTGAATGGCAAGTGAACCCTTCGACACTTGTCTCAATAGTAATTTTCGCCCAGCAAAGTGACGACGAGACTCTGCGGCGATCTGTAACATCCGTTCTCAATAGGTCGTCTTATTCCAATTTCGAGATCGTGATAGTTCATGATAGAAATCGATCGGTTGAGAATCATCTGCCAAAGGATACGAAAATTCGTGTGGTAACAAGTACGGATTCGTTGGAGTACGGTTCAGCGTATAATCTTGGGGCTGCTGAGGTGAACGGAGAGGTCCTTGTTTTCCTCGATGAACGGGTCGAGGTTTCAAGTTCTGATTGGCTACAGGAATTGATTGGTTGGTCAATTCAACCAAGAATTGGTGTTGTTGGGCCACAACTCATTTCTGGAGAGGGGGTGATAATTCATGGTGGAGTCGTTTTCGGTCTTCCCGGATATTTGTTTCAGGGTGCTCGTTTGGGGTTGCGATCGCCCCTCGGAAATACCGAGTGGTACCGGAACTGCTCCGCCGTATCCAAATATTGCCTGGCAGTAAGACGCACCCTCTTCCGAGAAATTGGCTCTTTCAACGAAAGCCATGGCGCCATGGCAGGCGTGGAATTGTGTCTGAGCGCTAGGAGGATGGGATACCAAATTGTGCATACTCCGCGCGCCAAACTTATGCTGCGTGACGCTGAAGAAACCATTAGCGATGGAATCAGTATCTTTCGAAACAGCCAACAACTCGTAGTTGGGGAGGATCCGTACTTCAATCCTAATCTTTCCTACGATTACACCGTACCCACGCTGAAGTTGGATCACAAATCTTGATGCACGATCAATGTGTGGCCTGTCGCTAATTTTCCGAATACCAACCTGCCTCTACCAGCACCTATGAGGTTGAAGCCCTCGGCGAGTAACCCCCCTACCACTTTCGGTGACTTCATCTCTAGCAAAGGAGACGTCTCCTTTGGGTGAAGGACCCGTCTCCTTTCAACACCGTAAAGCAAGGTATAGGTCGTCAAGCAGCTGATTCAGTCGGACCTCGACCAGAGTTCACATAGGTTGCAGCGCCTTCAGGTAGTCTAGTACGGTGCGATAGTCATCTTCGCTCAAGCGCCAGCCCGCTCTACGCATTTCGGTGACTTTTCTTATTGCTACATCTTTTGAGATCTGTCCTCTCTGATACATTGTCCCGAGCATGTATCCTGTCCCGTGACATTCTACTTCAACGAGTTTTGCTGTCATCCTGGCCGCGTGATCATCGGCTATGAGAATTGCATCCAGTTCCTTAGCTATGACAAGCGCCTCGGCTTCGGCTCGGTGCAGAGGCATGTTCTCAGCTTCAACTGAAATCTTGATGAGCCTTGCTACCAAAAGCGCACTGCTTGGGTGTATAACCGTAATAGCGCCTTCCTCGACAAGTCCCCGTAAAACTCCAGCCTCAGGTTTGCCATGGGTTTCACCAACCAGCATCTCTTCGTACACGGTCTGCGGTAGCAGCTTGGGGTTGTCCAACCTCTTAAGGGCCTGAGTCAGCGAGGCCCTGATCATGTAAATCAGGGGCGTTGTGTCGAAGACTAATGGCCTCGCCAAATCGTAGTGGACCTACACGTTACGTGACGCTTCGAAGTCTTCGATGAATTCTTCTGCAGAATACCGTACGGCAATTTTCCTTCTTTCGAGTTCGTCGAGGAATTCCCAGATTGATATTCCACCGAGGGCCGCCGCCTTTAGGACTGAGATTTCCCCCGCTTCGTACATCCTTGCAGCTTTTCGAAGCTTCCATTGTTTAATGTACATGTCTGTTGCGCGAGCGATTACAGAAGACTTATCCAACTTTTCCTCTATGGCGATGCGCTCAATTTCGCGCGCAACATTCTTTGGTAATCTCGCCGCCACCACCTGCATCAATCGGCTCTTTGCCAAGGCGCACACCGTTTACAGCGATTAACGATGTTTACAGACATTTAAAATGCTCGATCAAGGGTTTAGAGGTTTCGCCCTCATCCTCGTCACGCGGCGAAATTCTTTGGAGTTCCTTGCTTAGTTTTCGTCACATACTCACGCCGCCTTTCCTCTAAGTCCCTGACAAGCCCATCTACTTCAGCAGCGTCTTCTGATGCTTGATCGCTAACTTTCTCGTGGGGGTTGGATGCGATTGCGATCGTTACGGTGCTTGCGAGGGTAATGATGTGGTTGATGCTGCCTGCACAATCCGTAATTGTAGTACAATGTCAGTGGGATTGTCGTACAATTGCGCGTGACTCCTCAACTCGTTCTGGATGTTGCCAGAGAAATCTCGTCGGACGTGGCGATATCAACGGGTGACTCAAACTATAGACTCGACACTGCATGCCTGTTATGCGGAAGGGTACCGTCAGAACCTTGACTCGAAAAAGCCATAAGTCATTATGTAGTGGTATGGTCATATAGTGATATAGTTGGCCAAATATGCTACCATTTCAGTTCCCACCGACGTCAAGAACCTCCTGGAAAAAGCCAAGGGTAAAGATGAATGGGGTATGTTCCTCCTCACCCTGTATGCCGAGGCTAAGAGGTTGAAGAGCAAGAAGGCCTTCGAGGAGTTGGCGGACGCACTTACCGATGAAGACTTCAAAGCCGTACTGGAATCCAGCAAAGAGTTTCGGGAAAGATTCAGTTTCAGATGAACCTACTCGACACTGGCATAGTCATAGAGTCGCTCCGTGAGAGAAAACACGAAATTGGAGCCATCTCAATCATAGCACTCGTTGAAGTGCTGAGAGGCCTAGAAGCCAAGAAAAGGCCTAAAATCAAGGACCTGCTCGAGAGAAGCTTTGATCTACTAAACCTCGACAATCAAGTCATAGAGACCTACTGCAACCTGTACGAAAAACTGAAAGAGCAAGGCACACCCATACCGGATGCTGACCTCCTTATCGCTGCAACAGCAATATCCCATGACGTACCTCTAAAAACCAAAGACGAACACTTCCGAAGACTCGAATACCTAGGCCTCAAGCTAGCACAAACCCATCCATGACCGCAAATGTCCAAACCAGTCGCAAGTTTCAGGTTTCCATACAAGGCGGTCAAAGAATATCAGAAGCCTGTTCTCGTCAAGCCTCACTGATTAGGTCAATGTATTCTTTCACATGGCTGCTGAACTGTAATGCAGTTTCACCGAAGCGCATCGCAGTTCGTTCCCTAGTCTTCGCCTGCAAATGGTCTTCAAAACCTTCCGCAAGTATTCGGATGTAAATGAGAGCGGCTTTCTTCTAAAAAATTCATTAGTGCCTTAGCCTCAGTGAAGCCGGGTCTGGTTTTTGTTTTGACTTGGGATGCGTGGCGAAGGGAGATTCAATTCATAATCCGTTCGTCTTCCGTTTGGGCGATTGTTGTTTGTCTAGTGTTGATTTTGCCGCCATTAGCACTCTTGTACTACGTTTGGTTGTTTGGTGTGAATGTTGTTTTTTACGACGAATGGTTTGTTGTTCTCCTAATTCAAAGGGCGACAACTGGGAGGCTAAGTATAGCGGACCTTTTCGCTCAACATAATGAGTCTAGGCCCTTCTTCCCGAGGTTGGTGATGCTTGCGTTAGATACGGTTACTCGCTTCAACACGGTAGCGGAGATGATTCTTAGTTGGGTGTTCCTTTGCCTAACAGGGTTGCTCATCTTCTTCTCATGCAGGAGGCTCCTGCGCGATAATTCAAGTCCTCTCAGCCCGTTATGGTTCCTACCCATTTCGTTTTTGCTGTTTAGTTTTCGTCAGTACGAGAGCATTCTTTGGGGCTTTACTCTCATAATATACATGTCAATTTTTGGCTCTGTGGCAGCGTTGTACTTCTTGGAGTCGAGCAAGAGGGTGGACCTGCGGTTCACGCTCTCTTGTCTGTGTGGGATTTTGGCCTCCTTTTCTTTCTCAACGGGGTTACTGGTGTGGCCGGTTGGCTTGTTTCTAGCACTAATCTCCAAAAGGAGGTCGGTGAGTAGCATAATGCTTTGGACTTTGATCGGTGTCACCGCCTGGGGCCTCTATTCTTACGGCTGGAGTGCGTCGAGTTTTGTCGGTTTTTCTCGGTCGAGTTTTCTCCCCTATGAATACGCTCTCTCCCACCCCGTTGAAGGAATCGAATTCTTCCTAGCGAGCTTAACTTCGCCATTGGTTTTCGCATACAACTCTTCATTTGCTTCAACCTGGCCAATGGCTGTGCCTTATGGTCTCGCCTTAGCGTTAGTAGGGCTTATCGTCATCGTTCAGATGCAAAGACGTCGCCTTGCTAAGAAGTGTGTTTTTGGTTTATCACTGATGGCGTGGAGCCTCGCTGCCTCCGTTGCTGCAACGGTTGGTAGAAGTTTCTCCGGCGTGGAGGGGGCCTTAGCTTCTAGGTATACGCCGAACGCAGCGATCGGAGTGATAGGGCTTTTCATCGTTGCTTTAACTGTCTCGAAAGGCATGCGAAGCAAGAGTAGCGCTTTTGGAGCGCATGCGATGCTGGCCCTGCTCCTTCTGGGTTTAATCACAGGTTATGTTGGAGGATGGCAGGCGGGTCAATATTGGCATGATTCAACGCAAATGAGCGCATATGTTCTCAGAACCTATTCGATGCAGTCGAACGAAAGCATTAGAAATTACTCGTCTTTTGACCCAATGCTGTTCCGTGAAGGTGCTGCATTCCTGCAAACGCAAAAAATGAACGTATTCTCAGAGCCGTCCATTGACGTATCGTCTCTTCCGATTCGAAACGCTTCGGATGCCAGATACGCGATCGATACATGCCCTGAATATATCCCGCCATCCATCCCATATGGCCTAATCGCTGCGCCTTGCCCCCAACATGTTGCTACATCTGGTTATCCAGTCGCTGTCATCAATTCTACCCAAGTGACCATTACAATAACGGGTTGGGTCGTAGATGAAAAGGCTAATTCCGTAGCCAGCGCCGTCTTCATCTTAATCGACGGACACATTATGGTTCCGACACTTTATGGGCTAATGCGGCCTGACGTTGCCGATAACTTCAGGAACACAAGTTTCGAGTATTCGGGTTTCATAGCCACCTTCTCATCATCTATTCTCACAGCTGGGCCTCATATTATACAGCTCGAAATTGTCGGGAGCGGCTCCCAGTATGTCTACGTCACCCCGCAGATCGAGTCACTGATGATAGAAAACTGATTTTCCTTGTTCGTTTTGTAGGTGACGATCTCGGCGACAATTAGTCAGAGCGAGCGGGCTAATTCTGTCTATTCTATCCTTGACTATTTCGGGTCGTGGAATCTCTTTTGGAATGTGATCCACCCAGAGAGAGCAAGGAGAGTGATGGTGCTAATGAGGGCTCCAGCCCAAAAACTCCAAGGTGAGTAATTGAACTCTACAACGTGAACTCCGGGTCCGATTAATACAGCGCGAACCAAACCGTCGGCACGATAGATGGTGGTTGGCTTACCGTCAATGTTTGCTTTCCAACCGGGGTAGAATGTGTCGGTGAGGATGAGGATACCCGACCCATCAGAGCTGACGTTTAATGTCACATCGTTTGGGGTATAATTTGTTATGAGGACGTAAGCCTGGTTATCGGTTGCGTTCCCGATTACTCCAGCAGACCCGAGTTGGCCTGTTGGGTCTTCGAGTACGACTTCGTTTCGGGCATCAAAGTTTAGTCCAATAAGGATTTGCTGTGCTTGTTGATAGTTTTGCGCTGTAACGTAGCGATGGACAACAAAAGCCCTAGGATATGCGTTCGGGTTTTCGTATATCGACACTTCACTGTTGTAGACTAATGGGTAGGATAAGTCTTCGGTAAGGTTGCTGTATGCTATGACGTAGCGCACGCCCAGCAAATTGTAGAAGCGTTGATTCTCGTTCAGTTGCTGAACCTCATACCCCGGCTGTACATATCCTGAATCGAAAATTGTTGTTGCTAATCCTTTAGAGTTAAGGTAGAGGCTGTGGAATCGTGCGAAGCTCGGTACGTTGAATGCCCCGTTTATTCCGATTGATTGTAATCCGTAGTCTCCAGCGTAGTCGGACGCGAACGTGTTGTCTATTGACCAAATTCGTTCGTAGCCAGCGTGCTGTTGAAGAAATGTAACGAAGGGCGGCGGTTGAAAGTAATCATACCTCGACGGGTAGCCTGCAGGGGAAGATGCAGTAAGCGTATTTTGTCCGATTAAGACCAACACAACGAAGACGCATAACAGCAGTCGCCTATCGATCAGACGGAGATTGATCCCGGTCGCCTTGGGACCAACGCCCTTACTCATCCTCGAGGCAACTGCTACGCTAACGCAGAGAATGATCACAGAAGCCGACATGAAAAGTGATTGCTCAAACTCTCCGACATACGTCATCCCATTCGGGATGAGCCAAGTCATTTCGAATATGATTAAACAGACTAGTGCGCCGGCCAGTGCTCGATTCTTGGTAATCTTACGCGAGAGATAAGCGCCTGCACACACTAGGAGGCCAGCGACTGCCCCTTGCCAGAGGAGGTATGAGACGCGCAGTTGCTCAAGAGTCATGGCCTGGCCCCAGATGACAAACGGTTTCGATAGTTCAGGTGTCTGGTCGGAAAGAAACGGGGTCAAAGCAAGCATTGCTGCTACGATAATTGTAACAGTCGTTAGAGCAGAGGCGATTATGATTCGTTCATTGACTTTCGCGGTGAGGGATTCGAACCCATAGGCCGCGCTGACTGCGAAGGATAGGGAAATAATGAAACCCGCGAATTTGTAAAATTCCACATACTGGAGAACTGGCAACTGGCCAACCAAGTTAATGATCGGAGTACCGAAAATTTTCAGAATGGTTAGGGTTCCGACGAACACGAAGAACGCCGCGGGCAGTTTACTCCTATCTCTGTACTGAAGAAGCGCGAAGATGGATACAAGTGACAAGAAAAGAGAGAGTATTCCGACATAGCCTGGAAGCATGTTCACCACCCATTGGTTTAGGGTCATCGCGTTGCTCCAGTACTGAACTGGCGCACCAATGATGTAAGGGACAAAGATCGTTCCAAATAGCCAGTAAGGAAGTTGAGTTACGCCTTCAACACCACCATTCGCCAGGCTAGCCAACGACAAATATTCGAACACGACGGAAAGATAGAATGCTGAAAGCCCTAAACCCCCGATAAACCCGAGACCTAGCCTAACCGTGGGTTTTAGAAAACGCTTTAGCGTCAGTGCTCGAAAAACAAAGTACGTGATCCCCAAGATAAATTGCAGTACAATTGTCTCGATAAATCCGCCTAAAATGGTCAGCAGAACGCTTAGGGAAAGTACCGAGACGTTGACTGGACCGCCTTCTTGCATGATTCTTTCCTCTGCGTAAAGCAGCAAAGGCGCAAAGAGTTGGACGTCGATCGATGACATCCCGCTATACCACGTAAAGGCGCCGGATAGCATGTAGAAGATTGCTCCGCTAAGGCACGAAAGTGGACCCAGCTTCAGCTTTCTGAGGAATAACAACGTGAATACGCCCGCTAACCAAATTCGAAGAAGGAAGACGGCGTCGTAGGTGTACGGAGTCAGGATCAGGAGTCTGAAGGGCGAGAAAACTCCGGTAGTTGTGTCAGCTGCCAACGGGGTTCCAGCAGCCATGTAGGGGTTCCAGAGGGGAAGGATCGCTGAGACATAATAGAGGGAAACGAGACGCTCGATTGGAAGTATTTCCAGACCATCCGCTCCCGAGTCCAGAAGCGTAGAATGGACGATATCTCTGCCTACATATCCATGACCCACGCCTAGCACGCCGACATTACCGGGATTGTAGGCGGCAGGAGAGAGAGTGAAACCGAGGAAAACGATTTCTCCATACGCAAACATTAGAACGAATATTAGGATTAATGAGTGAAGGATTAGATCATGATTGTTAAGGAAATTCCAAGAATGCCTTAACGCTCTTGAGACCATAAAAAATCACTTCCTTAACACTGGCTAGCGAAACATATTCACGGATCCAGGTATCCTCCTTCAGTGTAAATGGTCGTCATTTCGACGCCTGCATACTTACATAAAGCGGTCATTGTAGAAACGTTGATTCTCGTTCAGTCGCTCAACCTCAGATTCCCGCTGCACCTCATTTTGTGGTGGGGAACTATTGCCAAATAGTTCGCTGCTTGAAGCTTGGTAGAACTTGATCTACGATTCCCTATGTAAGATCGATCTTTATCACTTTGCGCAAATAGGAAACTTAGCTTTTTGGCCATCTGAAACACCCAGAAGCAATATGATATAATGAGGTCAACATAGTGAAGATACTCAAATGGTGTGACAAGCCGCCACACATTGGCATGAGTGAACGGCCCACAGCTTACAAGTCCGGGACACCATAGTGCTTGATATAGCCGCTTGAGCTCGGGTAACAAGGATGGCTGAGAAGAATCTAGCCTTTAGGCATTTAACGAAAGAACACTACGACCAGTTGGCCCCCTCTTACATAGAGTTAAGGCAACCTTACGGCGCTCAAAGGAGAAGGGACACAATCTTTGATCTCTGTAGGCTGTTAGAAATTGGTTATCTCTTAGACGCCGGTGCTGCTGACGGGATGATGTCGGGGCGCTTGGCTGATCTTGGCTGGTCAGTAACAGCCGTTGACATATCCGCAAGGCTCCTAAAACTCCCCTTAGAACGCAGTTTTTCGCAGGTTGTAGCGGACGTGGAAACGATGCCACTTCGTGATTCCATATTCGATTTGGTGGTGTGTACGGAGGTTTTTGAGCATCTTGCGGATTATCGGCGTGCGGTCCAAGAAATTAGTAGGATTATGAAGAGCGGAGGGCACGCTGTTGTTTCTGTGCCCAACCCGTTGTGGGAGCCCTTTTTCAGGATCGCGGATAAGCTGAAGATGAAAGTTCCTGAAACGACAACACACAAAATAACCCAATCTCAAGTCGTAGCAGCAATGAGACAATCCGGATTCATCACGCTCGAACAGAAGGGAGTGATCCTTTGGCCTTTCTCTCGACCTCACCTTGTTCAAAAGGTTTCATTGAAGATTGAATCAAGGTTTCCGCGTCTTTGTGCCACTTTGATTTCTATGCATATCAAACGATCAGGGTGATGTAAACTTCTCCGGCGAATAAGAGTTCGAGCACCGACGTGATCTACTTCGGTACTTCAATCATTTTTTCGGATTTGGAACATTCCGAAGCCGGTATGAGTCATTAAAGGTGCGGCATTTTCTTCAATCCTCGGAAGACTGATTCACTGTTGACTGGACGAAATCCGGTGATCTCTTGGCATCCTCCTTTCTAGATGAAAAATCCAGATAAGGCGCGGTCCAGATTCCCCTTCTGGCAAGAACGAGTTCAATTGTAGTTCTTACAATGCCTGAACCGTAACGAACGGCGGTTCGAAAATGTATGGAAGATGCATCTTCGTGGTAGTAGGTTGGACAAGAAACCTCTCCGATGCGAAAACCATGACGTAGAGCCTGCGCGATGAGCTGATTATCAAAAACAAAACCATTGGAATTTAGTTCAAAATTGACTCTTTCAAGAACACTCCGTTTGTAACCACGCAACCCTGTATGGTACTCTGAAATTTTTGTCCCCCAAAGCGTATTTTGAAAAGTGGTCAGTATGCGATTTCCGACGTATTTGTAGAATGGCATCCCACCTGCCAATGCTTCAGTTCCAAGAATTCGTGAACCCAGCACAACGTCGTAAGGGCCGTAGGCAAGAAGCGTTGCCATCGCAGGAACTAACTTCGGAGAATACTGAAAATCGGGATGCAACATCAGGATTATGTCCGCGCCCAAGTCCAAAGCGGCCTTGTAGCATGTCTTCTGGTTTGCACCATACCCCCTGTTCTCCTCATGGTACAATGTTCTAATTCCAAGCTGCGTTGCGATTTGAAAGGTGCCGTCTGAGCTTGCATCATCGACAAGAAGAACTTCGTCGACATATTGCTTCGGTATCTCAGCGTAGGTTCTCTCCACAGTCTTTGCTGCGTTGTATGCGGGCATCACGACGATGATTTTCTTTCCATCAATCAAGATGTGTCCCAGTTTGCTGCCATTAGCTAGCGAAGACTAGTTCCTTAGGCGAATGATCAATCCTAACGTTGATCCGGCTCATTATTACCAAGCCTAAGAAGATGGAATTGGTTGATAGAACTCCTATTCTCCTAAGATTAAGCGACCCTCTTGTCACGCCCCACATAAATTTGTGTTGACCATTCTAAACCCGCGTTTGCATAATCATCATTCCTCCCGCATTACTAGTAGAACAGGAAAAGGGGCTTCAACGGTGTCCTAGTTGGCAATAATCGGCGTAATAGCGGGATCCGAAGAGACTACACCTATTGCGGCGGCCTCAAACAGAGCACGCGGAAACGGTCTTCATTTCGACGCTTACATAATTAGATAAACTGGCAACGCCGTCTCAGAGGCTCAGTACAAAAGCTGTGGGATGGCCGCTATGAGGATTCTGATTACTGGCGCTCGAGGATTCGTAGGGCAGCACCTAACAAACGAGTTAGTCAAACTAGGGCACAAGGTTTTCGTCCTAGACCAAGAGAACCTACGAAATGCTCCTGACCTTCAGGGAATATGGATCGGTGCTGATATTGGAAGCTATGCGGCTCTTGAGCATGCCTTCGAGTCTGCGAAGCCAGATGTAGTCTACCATTTGGCCGCGGTCACTGGAGTTGCAATTTCCTATGAACAGGAGGAATTGTGCCTTAGAACCAATGTACTTGGCACTTACAATGTTGTGAAAGCGGCTGTCAAGAGTGGGGTATCGAGAATAATCTTCGCGTCGTCTAGAGAGGTGTACGGTGAAACAAGAGGCAGGTCAACAGGTGAGGGTGCGGAGACTAGGCCCAACAACCTCTATGGTCTAACCAAACTGATGGGAGAGGAGGTGGTGAGATGGCATTGCGTTACAGGCAGGTGCAAATACGTTATCTTCAGAATAACAAATGTATACGGCCCCGGCGGAGAGAAGTATGGAATCCACAAAATCCTGAAAAAAATAAACGCCGGCGAAACAGTGACCGTGATGGGGGGCAAACAACTAATGAACTTCATCTACATCACCGACATAATCGCCGCCTTCTCCAAAGCACTCAGGAACCATAAAGCAGACAATCAAGTCTTCAACCTTGCAGGACCAGACACGATGACGATCGAAGAGGCGGTTGCACGGATTTGCAGCATAACGGGAAAGAAAGCGGCCATGAACAAGGGTCCCATGAGGCCTACGGAAACCATGAGATTCATACCCAATATCTCAAAAGTAAAACGAACCCTAGGTTGGTATCCCAAGATTAACTTCACTCAGGGGATTCGACAAATCCTATCATCCACGAATTCCTAAACGCAACAAAAATCAATGAACAAACATCCCACTCTGATCTAACGACAAAGGACTAAGATTCTTGCCTCCTAAAACTACCAAGGCCAAGCGAAAGAGTCGACGTATCAAGAAAACCGCTCCGTCCGTCGTTGAAAGCAGCGAACATCCCGTCACGGATAGCGTTGAATTCGGATTCAAATCATTCTACGCCTCTACAATGCTTCGATTGTTCCCGCGCGGCACAACGCGCGGTACGATGAAGTCAATTGCGCAGCAGCCGCTCGGAGCGGCTTTAAACAGGCTTTTCCTCCCGCGTACGGTGTTACTCGCTTGTGACCTATTCCAACCATCCATACCCGAACCTGTTAAGATGTCCGATACAATACTTGTATCCGGCTGGGCGCTTTCCAGCCCGCCCGTTAAGAGGATAAGGATCTACGTTGATGATGCGTTCGTGGGTTTTGCAAATTACCGCATCCTCAGACCGGACGTTCTTGAAGCGTACCCACAATTCCACGACTCTGAGTTCTCGGGATTCCGCAAACTCATCATTTTAGACGCGTTTGAGAAAGGGCTACATCGGCTGAAGATAGTGGCCGAAAATGACGTATATGTTCCAACTTTCGTGGAAGGGTTGATTGAGGTTGAAGAGTCCCACTATCTTCATACTCCACATTTTGTCGACGAAACCCTCCAGGCATCGCTAAAAGCCAAAATTTCCGTCATCATCCTAACCAAAGAACCCCCAGCTGATTTTGAACAGACGCTCGAGAGATTAAGAACACAGAAGGGCGTTCCTCAGCCAGAGATAGTGATTATCAATTCAGGCAAATCAGATCTGAATAGCCTAGCGAAATACAATGTGAGATCATACAAAATCCAACCCGAACAATTTAGTCACAGCGGGACACGAAACTACGCTGCACGCAAGGCGAAAGGAGACTACATTGTGTTCTTGAGCGATGATGCTATCCCAGCAAAGAATGATTTACTCCTGAACATGGTCCGTATTCTTGAAAATGACCATACGATCGCGGCTGTAACGGCAAGGCAACTTCCCCGCTCAGATTCGGACCTCATTTCCTGCTTCGCGATCTGGGGTCATTATCGTGCCCTACGCACCGATAAGGATGAAATCGTTGGGTCCGATAATCTGGACGAAATTACTACTGAGCAAAAGCGGGCATCCTGCCAAATTGATGACGTTTGCAGCTGCTACAATCGTAAGGTGTTTCTGAAGTACAAATATTCGGATGCCGCAAGTTATGGGGAGGACCTTGAACTTGGAACACGACTGGTCAAAGACGGCTTCAAAATAGCGCGGCTTTTCTCGACGGGCGTAACACACTCACACAACAGAGCAGCGGCATATTATCTGAAGCGCAGTTATGTAGATTTTAAGGCGTTATCATGGATTCTTGGATACAGGCAACCGGATTTTGGACCGTGGAGGCCAAAGTCACTAGATGACTGCATCGATCTAATTTTACATCTACATCGATCGCTGAATGTGGCGGTGGATAGTCTGGTGGAGTCGGCATATTGTAATTATGACATCGATGAGAGTTTCAGCATGCTCTCTTCTCGCCTCTCTGACGAACCTGGAAGCGCCGAGGCGAGACTTGGGGATGCCGATCTTCAGAATTTTTTGAAACGGATAACAATAGCCATAAACTATCAGAACACAACTCACGCCGTGAATGAATCAAACCCTCTTGTCTCTCAATATCTCGCAACCTTAGCAATGTTTGGCCAATGGCTCAGCGAATCCCGCGAAACTCTTAGAGACCTTGAGTCAGAATTTGTTAAAGCTCTCTATAAGCTCCTAGCCGCCCACATTGGTGGCTTTCTTGGTAAATACTTCGTTTATACGAAGGCTACCGCTCATGATGATGAAAAGACTTTGATCCTCGACAAATTACTGTCCGAGGGCGTCTAATGCGAAAGAGAAGGAGCCCTTAGAGCACAACTTGCCGCAAAAGCGAAACTTGCCGCCCAAAAGAGAGCAGTGTGGGTTTTGGATTCATGCGATTCTATGCATCTACAAGCGATAAATTATTTCAAAGAGGGACTTGAAGTGGGTCTTAGGGCAGTGTTGGCATTCGACGAATCACCATTTGACGATGTTTTATGAGAATCCTGTATCTGGTACACCAATTCTTCCCGCGGCACTATACTGGAACTGAAAGGTTCACTTTGAACCTAGCCCGTCAAATGGGCAGAATGGGCCATCTACCAATCGTAATGACGTATGAGATGGAGCCTGGTGAAGAAGATTTTGCAACGTTCCATGGTGATGTTCTAATCAAACGATATTCGTATCAAACGGTTTCAGTCATTGCATTCGCAAAAGCCAAGAACCGTACATTCTATGACCTCTTCGATTCTTCAATCGAAGCGACCTTCAACAAACTGGACGTCAAATGCGATATTGTGCACGTGTGCCATCCTATGCGGCTTTCAAGCGTTGCAAAGGCCTGCAAGAAAAGAGGCATCCCAGTTGTCCTCACTGTCACCGACCCTTGGCTTCTCTGCCCTAGGTCTTTGATTGATGTGAGGTTCAAGCTCTGCGAGGGTCCGAGGAAGGGTGAGAGATGCATTAGCAACTGCAACTTTGAGAGCAAAATCATCGAACGCTATTATGATGCACTGAGTATTTTCAACATGGCTGATGAGATCACCACATCAAGCAAATTCACGGCGTCTCTCTTCAGGAGAAACGGATGGAAGCGACCCATCAGGATAGTTGCTCACAGCATTGATTACTCATACGTTAAGAGAACTGAGAAAAGCGAGCAATCAATCATTTCTTTCGGATACATCGGAGGAATCTCCTGGCACAAAGGCCTTCACGTTCTCGTGAACGCATTCAGAAAGATCAAATCGTCCAAGGTGAGGCTCAACATATATGGATCAATTCGCGATGACCCGGAATACGCGAACGGAATCATTCAGCTTGCAAAGGAGGACGGGCGAATTCGATTCATGGGTCCTTTTGATATGGTGGACTCTTCTGAGGTTATGAGTAACATCTCAGTCATTGTAGTTCCTTCGGTCTATTACGACAACTTTCCCCTCGTCACGCTAATGGGACTGGCGTACAAGACCCCTGTAATCGGTAGCGACATTGGAGGTATTCCAGAAGTTGTTCAAGATGGGAAGAACGGATTCTTGTTTAAGCCAGGGAGTAGCGACGAACTCTGTTCCCTTATCGAGAGAATTGCAGCGAACCCCGAAATCCTCGAAGACCTTAGTGAGAATATTGTCAGTCCTAGACGGGTTGAGGAAGAGGCGCTCGATTACGAGAACATCTATAGAAAGCTAACAACGCAAGTTGGTCACTTGACGACTCGTTAGACCCTTTGGACCAAGAAGCATCGCCAATTCCGTGCTTTGGTCAGGTAGGTATCTGCAAGTCCCAGAGCGTGAACAGAAGTGTCGTCTTCAATTTGAGTTTCAGGAGTGTAGTGAGGAATGGGCCCTCTTGGTGAAATATCCATCAAAGATGAAAGGCTCTTTAACCGCTAACGTTATCCCTCAACCTGAGCGTCCTCAGGATCTTGCTTTTTCTTCATTACCGCACAGATTGAATTTCGCTTAGTTGGCAAGGGCTTGCTTGAACATGGATTTCCAGCCTTGCGTGCAAACCACTCTGAGGTCCGCCATTACCGCCAAACGAAACTTGCCGCGCCGCGTTCCATCCGGAAATAGGCTGTCGACTAAGCGTGCAACGCGTTTGACTAGTTTGTAGAAAAGACTCTGATGTATGGTTTCTAGTTCTCCGGTTAGTCTTTCTACTTCTTTTCGCAGCGTCCAGAGTTCCCGTATCTTGGACTCTCTCAGCTCAAGTTCATATTCCAGTTCCTCAATCCTCCCATCGTTAATAACAAGTTCACCTTTCGCTCGTATGATTTGATCTTCCAGTCCGCGCAGGGTTTCGGTCTTGTCCACACCCAATGCCTCAAGACGAAATTAACGCCTCGCGCCTTAAGGCCTACGCGACATGAGGAATCATATTATAGCATGTGGTAAGAAAGCTCAACGCCGGTTTGCGTCCAATTAGCCTTCTCGATCTCTGACTTGCTGAACTTCTCAAGCTCTCCAGAATTTCCAAGGCAAGCTCGTGTCGGGGAGGGGTTCCAAAACGGTCTTTGAACTTGAGCACTATTGAAAACCTAATCGTAACGACCCGATTGGCAGGCTAACAGGCGTACTAATGCTTTACCACGCCGGTGTATTAGTCGAGGAACGGATTTGCAATTTCATTAAGCTCCGACTCAGTGCTCATTGCTCTGGAGAACACTGTGCATTCTTGTGTTCAATAATCTTTTGTAACATTGATCGGATTTCGTAACCGACGACCTTTGGGTTCATTGATTTTCGCACATCTCTCGACGCCGTTTCTCCCATCGCCTTTGCCTCCGCGGGATGTTCGTATATCCATCGCATGAATTCGCTAGCTTGGTCAACATCGGGTTCTGCCCAAACGTTTCCTTTTTCGTAATACGGACCGTAGTCTCTGTTCAACTCTACAAGGTTGAAATCCACCAAGAGCGAATTATCTTTGTTCATGAAATCAAGATTCCCAGAATAACCTGTGGCTATCACGGGCTTGCCGAAATACATAGCCTGTGCCATTATCATCCCAAGCCCTTCGGACCTATGTAATGAAACGTAACAGTTGCAGGCCACTAGCAGAGCATAATAATCTGGTCTCGTTAGATGACCGTCAAGAATGAAAATTCTAGCACCGCGTGCAGCATCCCAAAGCCTACGAGAATTTTCTGCGTCTGTATTGGAGTTTATTGTGTTGATGATTAACAATGCATCATCCTCGTTATCGAAGGCTCGTCGAAACGCTTGGACAACGGCCAAAGGATTCTTCCTTTCGAACTCGCTCACGTAATCGAACGCAAATAAGAATACGCAACTACCTTCCTTCAACCCAAATCTTTCTCTGGCTGGCGTAGTGATCTTAGTGTCGACAGTTAATGAGAAAGGAATCCTCTGAACGGGTACTACAGAAGCTCTTGACAATGTCTGGTGGATGAAGGTACTAGTGGCCCATATTTCATCGTAGAATTTGAATAGGTAGCTCCATTTTAGGGGAACCTTTGACAGTTCCCAGTACCACAACCCGATGTTGGCTCTGTTCTGAAAATAGTTGGAGGGCCGAGATTTGAAGAACCATTCAGCCTCGGGAGGATTTAGGTGGATAATGTTCACCGAATAGGGGTTATCATCGGATACGTAGGATTCTAACCTCCTGTCGCGTCGCGAGTGTGGTATAGTTAATGCAACATCATTAACTACGAATGGAATTTTCGCAGCTTGGAACGCATAAGCCAGTTGCCTCGCACTCTCGGCGAGACCGAAGACTTGCGATGCAAAACAACTTAGATTTACGCCGAAACCTGGAATTTTTTTCTCCTCAGCGCGCCTCGACATGGTGGGTTCAGGCTACTCTTCTATCGCAGAAGCGTTTGTGTCAAGATAGTATTGACTCTTCTGCCTCAAGACTGCTACTCGCAAAAGAATTTTGCTGCATGTACCTTGATTCACAAAGTTGCTTCGTGACCTAGTTCTCTCATCATGTGCGTAAGCCTTAGGAAGAACGTTGTTTCCACATCATTAGAAACTCGGTTTTGATCGATCAACTATATTAGCGCATGCGGGTAGCTGCGACGGGGGCAACGACGGCATTGCAGGGTTCTGTTAGAACTGCCGTAATCCTGGCAGGAGGAGAAGGTTTGCGGTTAAGGCCACTAACTAACGAGAACCCGAAATCGATGATCATCGTTGCCGGAAAGCCGTTGCTGCAGTGGGTAATTGAGTGGTTAAAACAGAACCAGATCTTCAACATCGTAATCGGTGTGGCTTACCGGAAGGAGAAGATTATTGATTACTTCGAAGACGGCAAGAAATTCGGCGTAACGATTCGATATAGCAACCACACGGTCGAAGGAGGCACCGGCGAGGGTTTCCGACTGGCCATTAAGAGTTTTGTCGACGATGACATATTTCTTGGAATGAACGGTGATGAATTGGTAGACATACCTGTATCAGAATTCGTGGAATTTCACCGCTCCGCAGGAGGCATTGCCACAATTGCCGTGGGACCTCTGAGAAGCCCGTATGGCGTAGTCGACATACAAGATAACGACGTTGTAGACTTCAAGGAGAAGCCGATCCTTTTCTCGCACCACGTTAGCGTAGGCACCTACGTTCTTTCTCGGGAGATCGTACACTACCTACCTGAGAGAGGGGACATTGAGAGAACTTGCTTCCCACAACTTGCCGCGGCAAGAAAGCTCAAGGCGTATGTTCACAAAGGCTTTTGGGCTACAATCAATACGGTCAAAGATCTTGAGGACGTAGAGAAGCAACTAGCCGGAAAGTGAATTTTGTCAATTCTAATAACGGGCATTACCGGCTTCATCGGTTCGAACCTCGCACGTACCTTGGTTGAGAAGGACTATACGGTATACGGCCTCGTAAGACACGTTTCCCGCTCCGAACTTCGCTCGATAGAATCCCTAATGGATAAAGTACATTTTGTGGAAGGCGATCTGGCCGAATTTCATTCTGTTCGGACGGCGTTGGCGTCGATAAGACCAGATGCCCTTATCCACCTTGGAGCATTTACTCCAGTCCGACACAGTTTCGAGAACCCATTTCCCTACGCTAAGATTAATTTCGAAGGCACAATGAACATCGCACACGCAGTCTTGGAGACGTCCCCGCGGACAAGAATAATTGCAGCCTCAACAGCTGAAGTTTACGGGTGGCAGCCACCAACTCCCACTCCCGAAACCGCTAGACTTAATCCATCCTCACCATACGCGGTTTCCAAAGTTGCCGCGGACACATACCTACAGATGGCCACTAAGATCTACGGTTTGAAGTCTACTGTACTGAGGTGTAACAACACGTACGGTCGACGCGGGGAACACGGATTCCTAATCGAATATCTCATCAATTCAATGCTCACATCTCAAACCGTTTACGTCGGCACACCCAACCACATTCGCGACTACATGTACGTGAATGACCACGTTGACGCTTACGTCAAAGCTTTGGAACATCAAGAAGGAGACGGGCAGGTGTTCAACGTGTCGCCGGGTAACCCCATAAGTAACTTGGATGCTGCTAGAAAAATCGCTAAGTTAGTTGGCTACACCGGCAAAATAGTTGAGGGAAGCTACCCACCTGGATACCCCATGAGGCCAGCAAACTGGGACACCCAGTACATAGTCCTCGATAGCACAAGAATCAGGGAGAGACTCGGATGGAAGCCCACCGTCACGTTAGATGAAGGGTTGCAGCGAGCGATCGGAGTTTGGCGCGAAAGGGGCCCAGCCATTCCAAACTAAATAGCAACCACGAAAGCAAATCAAGTAATTGACGCTTCGGGAGCGTCGTCGTCGTTGTTGATTCCTGCAGATTAGACGAGGTGAGATAGAATACCTGCGGTCCAATGTTCAGCATCGTTACAAGGTACAGGAAACTCGTTACAAAATACAGAAACGGAGGATATAGCTGCAAATCGAAGTAGATTAGTGGATGTGCAGCAGCGAACTGTTGCACGAACTTCGATAGATCGAGAAACATCCCGGGATGGCTTAGGCCATATGAAATGGCAATTGAGTTGAAGATGAACTCGGGTGAACTCGCTTCCCTTATCGAGAGAATTGCAGCGAAACCCGAAATCCTCGAAGACCTTAGTGAGAATACTGTCAGTCCTAGACGGGTTGAGGAAGAGGTTCTCGATTACGAGAACATCTATCGAAAGTTAACAACACACGCTGCATAAGTGAGGAATCGCGGTCTCATTTGAGATGGCGACAAGATCTTAATCGAGCAATACTATTCATAGCCCTTTGTTTGTCAGAGTGGAGTAAGCTAGTATGCCCTGTTTCTATTCCGAACACGTAGTTATTGAGAAGCTGGGTTGAGCAGTGAGTCTTACGCGAAAATATCTTCCAAATGATGGCCTTCTGCGTCCGCCAGTCAGTGAAGTCATTGAAGAGATATCCGCGAAGGACGCGATGTTTGCAGGCAACTTCGAGCACTACTTCACTGTTGGATTCTCAGCAATGAGATGTATCAATGTGGCCATGCATGCAGCTCAACTAACTGAGTTTGGAAGCATTCTTGATATGCCATCTGGTTATGGCCGAGTGCTCAGGATTCTCAAGGCCTATTTTCCAAAGGCTAGATTGACGGCTTGCGATCTCAACGGATTCCATGTTAATTCTTGCAGTTACTGGATAATCCTGATACGTAATCAGATGCAGGACCAACTCTGCTCGACGCTCCTCTACCAAGTGTCTCTTTCAGAATAGGCCTATGTAACGGGAGAGGCTACTTCATGGATGAATGAGTTCAGGATCGCGCCGTCCTAATCGAAACTTGGATTTTTGCAGTAGCACTCCGGGCTGAACCTGTTCAAAGGCTTGCTTAGTTGATCTAGACACAAGTCGCCGTGTTCTAAAGGTTAGGATATTATCTGAATCTCGGCTTACTAAGGAGATGAAAGAGGAATAGGCTTACGCGTAAATGGAAGTGGTCCGAGGTTTTCATTGCTTTACTGGTTGTCGTTGGGCTCATGTTCGGATCATTCTACCTAACGCCATCAATTTCGGCATCATCTCCTCAAAACACTTGTATTGGTATTGGAGGCTGGCCTTGCGGATATACGGGGCCTTTCACCGGCGAATACTACGCGGGATACGCCACGCTAGGTTGCACACCGACAAACCCCAGCAGTCCGTGTGTCGTGCCCCAAATTGCTAGGGTGTCAAGCTTCTTGGTCATTAGCAACGCATCTTACGTTATCGATTGGGCCAATCAATCCATCCAGTGGACTAACGGCCTTACTGATGGAAGTACAATAAGCGTTTCAGGTAATCCTACCCCAATCTTCTACAACAAGACAGCAGGCTCAACATTCCTGATCTATCACTCAAACGCGAAGGGCTTATGGAATCCTCAGCCACAACTTGAAATTCAAAACGCCATGTTAACGACTCAATCGCAATCAATCGGTTCAACTTGCACAACAACGTTGACGTTTACGGTAAGCGGACCACCGAATGGAGTTTGGAATCTGCCCATGATACCCACGGGAGCCTGCTACACGGTCAGAAACATGGCGCAACAACCATCCTACGCTGTTGGCAACGTGGACATACCGATTCTAGTGATAGTCCTGGCTTCAAGTGTCGGTGGCGTGGGTTTGATCATATTTTGCGCGTTACTGTTCATGAAAACCCGAAGGGAAAAGAATAGGCAATAACTTCACAGATGGTATTGCATTGTGTTCCTGGTTGAGGAACCGGTTTTTCAAATATCCAAAAATACAGCGTCGATTTGCTTGCAGCGGCCTACACATGAACAGCCGTAATGAGTGACAAATCAAATCCGCTTCTCATGTCTCGTAATCTAGTGAGGTTACGCCTCGCTGATTCAAATCCCACCCCAACCCACCTGCGGTTTTCCTATTTTTCTAGCACGGAGGTGATTCCGTGCTTCATGTAACTCTTGATCGAGATCAGTGTCAAATTGAAAAAAGGAGAGTTGGGAACAAAGGGTTGGTGTGGTTATGGGCCGCTGCTAACCCAGTTGACATTGAAGCTTTTTTGACATACTTTTTGACATGGAAGCCCGAGTGTAAGCGCCGATGGTGAACCCTTAACACCGGGAATCGTGGGCCAGTTGTAATTGATCATCTCGATCCATTGCAGATTAGAACCGAAAGCGGTAATCGGTTGACTGATCCCGCTGTGCGTCCCTACGGTAGCATAGTCGTTGGTAAACGTGACTGAGATGAAATCGGTGAGTGCGAGGATGCCTTGACTCGCCAAGGCTGACTCTGCAATCCATTCACCTGAATTCTCCTCAGCACCAGGGACCGCAGTTGCAGGACTCGTAAAGGTCTGCTTGGTAGTCAAATCTGTAATTGTCGTCGTGAAGACGCCGTTCGAGTACTTGACTTCGGCGGTTATGCGATCGCCCGGATTAAGGGTTAAAGACTGGATGGTTACGCTCCCAGCAGGGTAGAACTCGTACCAAGCGTAGTAGGATACTTGACCATAGAAGCAATCTGAAGAGGTACCTGTCTGTTCAACTGTGTTACTGCTGAACCCATCGATCCCAACCCAGAAACTAGCGTCAAACCAAGTTACCTGCGTGTCTAGGCACGTAGCCCCTACGCTGGGAACCACTGCGGGAACTGTCCACGACCCTTTGACGTCAGTTACTGAACTGGTCGGCCCCGTAACCGCATAGCCGCCCCAGTTGTAAGATGCCCAACATTGAGCTGCGGGCAGGGAACAACCTTGCGAAGCCTTCTGCGCGGAGCTGATCTGCGGCGAAGGGGGAACCGGTGCCGGTATCATCGGATGCGTTGAGTGGATTGGTTGCGGGGAAACGTTGAGTGAACTAGTTGATGGTGCTGGTTGAGCGGCATACAATGAAGCGAGTACTGTGAGAACCATAAGCGCTACAAGCGCGATTGTCGCCGCGACATTCCTGCTCATTAGTTTCATCTCCGTCAGCGTTAATGTGTCATTCTTGGATTTCATCTGTGGTTACAGGTCCAGGTGTGAACACAAGGAAAAACAATTGTCTGACCACCGCTCTCCGTTAAGAAGCCACAACGGAAATTCGAAGAATAATGGAAAAAGCGAAGAGATGGAGGTGCTCCGAATTAACTTGCAGGAAACTGCTTCACTGTTCGCTCGAGTATCGCAATCCGTTCCAGTAGTTTCTCATTTTCGTTCTTGAATTGGTCTTGTTGTTCCTTCATTACTTCGATCGTTGACTGCTGTTCACTGTTCTTTGTTGCTAGTTCCTTCATCGCCTCGATCGTGATCGCGGCGAGTCGGCTGTAGTCTACGGCCAGGTAGTCATCCGCACCCTGATCAGCCCATTCCGAGACAATCTCAGGAACGACTTCTTTGACTTGTTGCGCGATTAACCCTACCTGACGAGACGTGAGGGTGTTACTCCGCTTCAAGGTTTCACGGTGTAGGTGATTCCATTTGAAGTATACACCATTCAAACGTAGAACTTTGTCTAGAGCGTTGTCGATGGGTTGAATATCTTCCTTGAAGCGCATGTCTGAGCTGGTGGGGAACCCGGTGGCATGCACCTGACCCGCTACATCTAACTTGTAGGCGGGAGAGTTAGTGCCGATGCCTACATTATACGGTAGGGCGTTCGGGTCGAAGGATATGACTTTGCTTGAGGGGTTTACGTACATTATTTCATGAGTGTTTACCTGGTCCCAGATGAAGAACGTGTTGTCCGTGTTCTTTCCGAACTGATACTTAGGTGCGCCTTGGTCGTAGAATGAAAAAGACGCTTGTGAACCTGCCGCTGAAGTATCAGCGCGAAACTCGCCCCCAGCCCCGCCTCCACCTGTGGCTCTAACGGTAGCCCTGCCACTACTCAACACATCTAATGAGAAGCCGGGGGTTGAGGTTCCGATGCCAAAATTCCCATTCGGATCAACCACACTCAACGGGGATAAACTTACGGGACTATTCCACCATTCCTGCAAGTTGGCAGTCTGCCCTCCAGATACAGAGGGATTACCCACTGCAATTATGGGCCTCGCCCCCGCTGAAAGCGAACGACCAAGAATACCTACGCCGCCATTGGCGTACGCGTTTCCTTGCGTACCAGCACCCTGAGGTGCATGTGTCTCGCCATAAACGCCTGCATTGGCGCCGCTGGTAGCATAAGCTATTCCGCCGACGCCGACACTTCCAGTTGTTGAAGGCGTATCGCCATACACGCCATAGAGAAGCGGAGTGTCAACTTCCGCATGGCCATAGACGCCCTGCCCACCTGGAGATGTCGATTGTCCATAAACTCCCGACGCGAATCCGCTAATGCTAGTGTCCGTGCTATCTCCGAAAACGCCCTGCCCTAACGATGCTGGCGAAAGACCGTAAACTCCAGTACCGAAACCGCTGGTGGCTGTGTTGTGCCCCTCCACTGGCACACCATCAACATTGGAAACTTCAGCGTAGATCGCCGTCGGAAAGGCTCCGGCGCCAGCCGTTCCGTGATTGATGATATTGAGAGTACCGACACCACTGACGCTAGTCCAGTCAGACTCCAAAACAGTGCCACTAGATCCAGTGTTGTTTCCGTCGACAAGCATGGTTGAGCCAGACGGGGCGTACACTTTCTCGACTGCGGGTTTGCCGGGGAGATCACTTGCGAGAATTCCGGCAACACCTGCGGCTGCACCGAGCGTGAGAAGTTTGCGTACAAACCGGCGGCGCTCTAAGCTCTTTTCCTCAAGATGGTCGCCCATAGTAATCAACTGGTTCGTTCGCGTAATTGCATTTCACGCTTGTGAATCCACAAGAGTACATGCCGTAAGTCATATCTGAGAGTTATTGGCAGTTCGATGTGGAATGGGCTTAAGCACAAAGAACCCAGATTCTTGCTAGATTCAAATGAGCACTATAGGTGCCGCTGACATGACTGGAAGAATCAAACGGGCGTCAGCGGAAAAAACAGTAGCCCAGATTTCTGGGCCTTCAATAGAGAATCTTCAAGGAGCCGCAGACATGACTGGAAGAATCAAACGGGCGTCAGCGGAAAAAACAGTAGCCCAGATTTCTGGGCCTTCAATAGAGAATCTTCAAGGAGCCGCAGACATGACTGGAAGGAAGAGACACCCGATGACAGGCCCTTAGGACAAATAATCCGTTAAACGGGACTTGATTCTGGATGGCTTTGGTTGGTTACGAACTTGTCATCGTTGTCATTGTTATTGTCGTGATATTCTTTTGGGGACCGAAAAAACTGCCTGAGTTAGCCAAATCGTTGGCCGAAGCTAAGAAGGAATTTCAAAGAACAGCCTCCCATGAACCAAGAACTGAAACGGAGAAGACCTAGGAGTAAACTGGTAAGCGTACGCCGACATTAGGTTCATGGTTCGTTTTCAGATGACCTGGTCCTCTGTCTCGACCATACCTCTCTTTATGCCCTTAACAGGGCTAGGTTCTCTCGCTTATTGACCGAAGCATTCCAGTCCAAGCATGGTTCTTAGATTTGTCATGGTCGACGGGAGGGCTAGTCTTCGATAATTATGGATGGCACCAATATAATGAACTCCTGGACGTTTCAAGAACGAATACAGCCGTACTCCCTCGATCGGCTGCAATCCGAAATGCATCGAAAAATTTAGTCCACGAATTAGGTTTCACTTGGTCTTACCAAGATTCACCCGCGGCAACTTTCTCGTAAATTTTGACGCAATCACTCACAACCCTACTGCAGGAATATCTGAGTGCAAATTCTCGTACTCCTTCTCTCCTAATGCTTCCAACGTGTTTCATCGCAGCAATGAATTCTCCCTCATCATAGGGAGGGCAAACATAGCCTGAGATGCCATTCGCGATTATCTCAGGATAGGAGCTGTGCCCATACGCTATGACCGGTGTGCCGCAAAGCATCGCTTCAACCCCGACGTGCCAATGTGCTTCAGGCACCACTCTGGGATTCACAACTGCTTTCGCGCGTTGCATCAGCTGTATTTTGATTTCGTCGTTGACTTCCCCCCAGAAAGTGAACCGTTCACCATCGCACAACCGCATGACATTGTGCCGATATGTCGAAGGGTCAGTTGCGAGACCACCTCCGACTACGTCTGCTGAGGCGTTAATCAGCTTGCAGAGACCCATTGCAGATATTATTGCCTTATCGGAACTCATCTTGCCCATGATCAGAAAACGTTCACTTTTCCCATCAACCGGAAAGAAGCGCTTCTCGTCTGCGCAGACCGTGGATACGAGACGCGCTGACCTTTCATACAATAGCTCGAAAGTCTGTCTCTGCCACTCGCTTATCGCTGCAATATTCTTTGGAGCCTTATCATATTTGACAGTTAGATTATCCCAGATTACATTTAGCGATGGTCGATCAGGGTTCTTCTTGGCGTACGTGTGGCGATGGCTGAAATCGTGCACGACATCTGAATCAACTACCTGCGACGAGTATGCGTTGTAGGCTAGGTCATCTCTGTCCTGCTGGTCTGGTAAAGAGACGGTGGGAATCAGTTCAACTCCCTTGGGAAGTCGGCTGCCAAGAGGCGCCGCAATCTTCACCCCGTGCCCCAACTTAGTCAGTGTATCGGAGAAGTCGTAGACAAGTTTCTCGATGCCCCCGTATTTGTCGATGCCCACTGGAAGAACAGATGGGGCGATCAACACAACCTTCAACTTCTGTAACTCCTTGGCTAGAGTAGCTCGAATCTGGAGATAGCTAAGTATAAGAAACTTTAATGAAATTGCTCTCGTATTTGGGAGTGAGCTTCAAGTGGAATCGACTCCATGCGAATTATTGATTGCGATTCCTCACAGCGGTTCAATGGTGAATCTTGAGTGGGCCATAGACTTCGCTGCGATCTGTAAGAGAACCCCTGTAAATACGAGAATCCTTCTTCTGCCCGAACCTCAAATTGATGTTGCGCGAGACAAAGCAGCAGAGATCTCGCTACAACAGGGAGCCAAACATCTCCTCTTCCTAGATTCAGATGTCCATCCACCAAAAGATGTAATTGCGAAGCTTCTCGCGCACAAACTGCCGATAATATCAGCTCTCTACGCCAGACGGCAGAATCCGCCATGGAACCAGATGCTGCGTCGTGCTCCTGACGGATTCAAGTTCACACCGATCGAAGAAGGCACGTATGAACCGGGGAGTCTTGTGGAATGCGACGCCGTCGGGTTCGGGTGCGTCTTAATCGAGACTCGCGTATTCAAGGCAGTGGAGAGACCATGGTTTCGTTGGAGTGAATACTATGCAATTGGCGGCGTCAGCGAAGACTTTGGTTTTTGTACGAAAGCGAAACAGGCGGGGTTCAAAACGGTCGTTGACACAAGTATCATTTGCAGGCACAGTGGGCTGATAAAGTGGCTTCCTTCACAGAGAATGAACTTTTTTGAATACAGCAAGATCTCGGGAATCATCGATGTTTGACCGTAGCAGGGGCTACCATTCAGCGCCGGACAGCAATTCGTAATACAATCGCAAGTAGTTGTGGGCCATGCTTTCCTTTGAGAATTGAGCTGCTCGCGCTCTACACGCTTCGGGTCTGATCTGCAAATCCTCTTTCTCTCGGATGATCGATATCATCTCTTCAACTGATTTGCATACAAAACCGGTCACCCCATGAAGAACAAGCTCACTGAGAGCGCCATCATCAAGGCATATGACTGGGCGCCCCGTCGCCATGGCTTCGATGGCCACCAGCCCGAAGGGTTCCCCGAAGGCTGATGGTAGGACGAGAGCGCGAGATTGCAGCATATACTTGATCTTTAGGTCATGAGGTAACTCGCCCAGATATCGTGCGATGTGCCCATCGCAACATAATCTTACGTAATTCACATAAACGAAATCGTCGACGAAACGGTCCCCGCCAATGATATCAATCGGAACCTCTGCCCTCTTTGCCACTTCCGCGGCGACATGAGGTTGCTTGAATTTTGTTATTCGTCCCAGATACAACAAACGATTGCCACGGTTAGCGCTGAAGGGATATTGTTCAATTGCAATACCGTTGTAGACGCATTTTGACGGGAATCCTCTCCTCTTGTATTCGTCCTGCATAAATCGGGAAATTGCGACCAAGTTGAGATGTTCGCCTGAGTTCAAAGATTTCCACGCCAAGTGTCCATGGTGCGTGTGCACTATCTTCAGTGTTGGGTGCTTCGCTCTGATCAAGTATGGGAAGCCGAACCATGAGTGATCATGGATTAGGTCAAATTCGCCGGCTGACCTCGCGTATACCTGGTAGGCTTTCTTCTCAGCGTCGGCCCAGTCCTGTTGGACAACGTATTTTGAAGGACCAAGGTCGATATGTTCAACCCCCTCAGGAAGCTGACTCTCTGAAGGACACGCGACCGCGACCTTTGCTATGCTCCTGGTCCGTAGAAGAGCGTGAGAGAGGTCGTATACCACGCGCTCCAAACCACCATCTCGACTTCAGATAGAATATGTCGTGGGTGGAACAGGAACGAATGGAGTCGAAACAACCAGGACTCTCGCCTTTAGCGCCCCCATAAGACCTATGCCGCAAGTTTATTCTCCAAGCCTTTAATTCTTCTCGAAATCCACGTTCGTTTGGTTTAGTATAGTCTTAGTCAGAGCAGTTCCATATTCAACAAAACCTAAAACTCGTAGACAGAGCTGAGGGGAACCTAATCTTCACCAACCAAAAAGAGTTCGCTTGGCCCAAGGTGTAGAATATGAAACAACAAAATGCACCATCTGGCGAGTTCGGTTCGTTCGAATGGACGCCGTTGCTCTGATCGCAACAGAACACGGAGACATTCCTGAGTTAGAACTCCCACGCGGTAACTGAAGTCGTCGTCGGTATAGCTGGTGCGGGCGTCAGAATTTGAACCGTCGTCGTCGACGCGCACCAACAGTACCACATACCCCCCCAGAACCGCACCACTATTACGCTTGCTGGGTTTTTGTCGATTATTAGCGGAGACGCGCTAGTACCTCCCCAAGCATGTTTACTTTGGGAAAGCAAGATTGAGCGTTGAAGAAACCCGTAAGTCTGTGCTTGCCGATGAATCTTGATCGTCGCAGAATCCTTGAAGAAATTATTCTTTTCTCAGATTTCCAAGGATCGCGTAGGTGACGAAAGTTTACAGCCTATTCCTGGAACAGCTAGGTGACGAGAACTTGCCGTTATCTTAATTCATGCCATCCAAACATTTGAGAGTCAGGCTGTCGCATTAATAGTGGGGCAAGGAAGACCGCCATCGTTTCGATATATACCGATTGTCGAATTATCAGGCAACTGATAAGTCCCGATAAGCGTGAAGTGCTCCAAATTGGATCTTACGAACTGCACAGCCTCAATTCCAGCCGAAGTCTGAGGCGACGCAACGAAACTTTCTCCCACGGTTTTCATTATGACATAATTGGTTGCGCAAACACCTGCAGGACCAGATGCGATGTTAACTGTGTAAAGAGAGGCTCCCATTTGGTAAGCATAATAGTCGAATATTGTTTGGTCGAAGTACGGCTCAATTACCAAAATTTGCAGTTTAGGGCTATTGATACGGTTAGCCATAGAGTCATTCAGCACCGTACTAATGATCTGCGGAATTTTCCAATCTTCATTGGATGGGGGAATCATTCCAATGGTGGGCTGCGAGTCGAGTGGCTGCACCCAAGGGCTTGCGGGCGCATATGTGATCGCAGCAAACTGAGCACCGACTAACAGGACAATTGCTAGAGCTGCTATGAATCGGGACCGACGCAACGATAAGATAGCAGAGGAAGCAACAGCCGCAAGAGATAACAAAGGCGCCACGAACCGCGGATCAAAGTAATAGTGATCGATCGCTCCAAACAACACAATGGGAAAAATGATCCCGATGATCAACAAAAGTCGGTAATTTGCAGATCTCAGAAAACACAAGAATCCTACAATGAACAGAGGTATTAGAGCAACACCTATTGCTAATCCGAAAAAGAGCGAAATAAAATTCCAAGAAGAATAGATTGAGGTTGAGAACCCTCCGAGACCATAATGGAAGGGACCTGGGCCTCCCAGATAGTATTGAGTAGTCGTCCTTAGCCCACCTTCAATATACCATATACCGGATATTGAGGCTAAAGCAAATGTTAGAAACATGTTGAATACCGATTTCCTACTACGGAGCCCGCGAAGGGCAACGTAGGCGAATGGCCCCGCTACGTACAACGGGAAGGTAATTCGGGTCAGCATACCTGCGATTAGGACGGCTGATAAGGCGATGGTTGTCCCTCTTTTCTGAAAATAGCGTGTTCTGATCAGGAGAAGGATTGCCAAGGATACTAGGGCGGTCAACGGATAATCGATTAAATACAAGCGGGAAAGGCCGGTCAACAACGGATACCCGCCGACCAGAAATGCCGCAACGACTCCGCAAGTCCGCGATTTCAAGAATTCTAAGCTGAGATAGTACGTTGATAGCAATAGGACCATCATGAAGACTGAGTTTGTCGTAGCGGCCACGGGGAGGGACGGCGGCCTTACAAGGTACAGGAAACTCGTTACGAAATACACAAACGGAGGATAAAGTTGCAGATCGAAGTAAATTGGTGGATGTGTAACCGCGAACTGTTGAGCAAACTTCGATAGATTGAGGAACCGCCCGGGATGGCTTAAGCCATATGCAATGGCAATTGAGTTGAAGTAATGATTCACTTCATCGAAAGCCAACAATCGCTTATTGAGAAGCTCCCAAACGATGAGGTTGACTGTATAGAATAACCATATCGCAGAGATGCAACTCAGTGGCCGAGATTCTCGCTTGATCACTGAAACGAAAGAGTCGAGTTTCTGTTTCCAGTGACGCGAAGATTTCCTTGCAGGTACTCTTTTTTCCGTCAACTGCGATTTCAAGGCTACGCGTCTCAAGATATGACGCATATTCTTGAATCCAGGGGTCTTATTTGTTCTGCCTTAATCGGTGAGAACTGATCTTAAGAAGCCTATCGTTGATAGAAGTTAGTTCAACGCGTGGCATGCGATCTTAAATCTGCTAGGCTCACTTTGTAGTGACAACAGTCGAGCATGGATGAGAATGAGGTCCGTTTACAGACGATCACTATTTCCTGCGTGGGTCAAGTGGAGTATCCCGGCGGTTCTACCGACAATATTTCTTGCCAATATCATCCGCACCTTGGGTGTGAATGTTGTTTACTTGGACGAATGGGAGATGATACCCATAATGCAGAAGGTGGTGAATGGGAGTCTTAGTTTTTCTGACTTGTTCGCACAGCAGAACGACCATCGGATGATGTTCGGGAGGATCGTGATTATCCCTATTGCGCTCTTCACAAGATACAACACTATCGCTGAGATGGTGCTCGGCTGGATTTTCATCTGCTTAACTGCTTTACTAATCTTCCGTGTTTTTCAAAATAGATTCTCCATGACAAGCAACCCCAGATTCGCGCTAGCATTTGTGCCCGTCACACTCTTGCTTTTCGATCTTTGTCAATATGAGAGTATTCTCTGGGGTTTCGAGACGGGCGAATACATCATGCTATTCTCTGCAGTCGCAGCCATCTATCTAATTGACAAAAGTAGGCGAATCGATATCAGTTTCGCCTTGTCTATCGTAAGCGCGATAGTCGCCTCACTTTCCTTTTTCGTGGTTGGGTTACTAATTTGGCCCGTTGCTTTCGCTCAGGTGACCAGTTCAAGCGGAAGCAGAAAACGGGCGAAACAGGTTATGATTTGTGTTGCTGGAGCGCTTATATTCACGTCCTACTTGCACGGATATAGAACCGTCAGCAACCCGAGTACTGCATTCTCCGCTCCTCTAACCGTCGTGATATACTTCTTTGCGCTTATAGGAACGCCTTTCTCAAACACCATTTTTCCTTCGCCCGACACAACAGTAGCAATAGTGTTCGGCGTCGCGATAACTGCATTCGCCCTTTCTCTCTTTGTACTAGTCTTACGAAACAGGCCTCTTCTACGGAATGGCGCTAGCCTATGGTTTTGGGTCGTCATCTTCATTGGTCTGTGTTCGTTGGGGAATGCTCTGGTACGAAGCGACTGGACGGTTGCTAATGCTCAAGCCTCCCGGTACACACCTATGACAATTCTAGGAATCGCGGGGCTATACCTTCTAGCGCTCTCAGTCTGGAAGGTTTCTCAAGGTAAAAACCGGAGATTCCTTGTCCACGCTCTGCTCGTCATCATCATTTTGGGTTTTGCAATTTCGTCAACCGCTGTGTGGCAAGGAAGTCATTCATTTGGAGATTCAAGGGAGATGAGCGCATACGTACTCGAGACCTATCACATCCAATCTGATCAAAACATCGAAAACTACCTTTACCCCTCTCCCAGCATTCTACGTGAACGAGCACAATTTCTTGAGGTCAACAATTGGAGCGTTTTCGCCAACAAAGTCGTAACCCCATCCTCGCTAACTTATATTGGCTACGACCCACTTTCGTCTTTCGATACGATCAATGGGGCTATCGTTGAATGGACAAGCAACGGCACAAGTTCCATTCCGATCATCATTCATCCAGGGCAACAGGAAACAATAACGATCGAAGGGTGGGCTGTAGATAGTCGCGCTGACGTTGCCTCCGCCATTTGGATAACGATAGACGGCAAAATCCAAATCCCAACCCTATACGGTCTCGACCGACAGGATATCGCTAGCAACCTAGGTAACCCAAATTTGCGCTATTCAGGTTTCATCGCATCATTTTCATCGTCAGTATTTTCGTTGGGAAACCATAGGATATACCTAACCATTGTAACAAACGGCGAACAATATGTCTATCAGTCAACGGAGACAGTAGACCTTTTGGTTGAATAAGCTCTCGTCATTTGTATTGCGTACTGGTTATGCCTATTGATGGAAGTATCCCTTAGAAATGCGCGAACTTTGTAAGAAGTAGTTGCTTGAGCGGTAGCAAACGTTCTCGACAGACTAATTCCGAGGCACGCAATTGATCGCCATCCCGCTGATCGGAGTCCTAGTCGTGAGGTTGTCTATTGCCTAGGTTTTCCCTTCAAGCCCTTGTAGAATCTTAGGGGCGGCTTCGTCCATTGCTCGCAATTGAATCCCGACTGGACCATCTTGTCGGTGATTTCCTTAGGGCTTCGCCACGCATGTGGGCCCTCTGGCAGTTTCAGTCTTAAACGCTCGAGCACTTCTAGCAACAAACCATACTTGGGATCGACTGTACTCAACTGAAAGGCGCCGTCGTCTGTGAGGATCCTGTGCGCCTCTTCGACAACTTGCAGGGATGGAAGATGCTCAGCTACGTCCAAGCAGATGGCTAAATCGAAACTTTGGTCTTTGAAGGGTGTCGTTTCTAAATCGGCCACGATATAGTCAGGGCCTTCGTGTGCGTTCTGGAGGAGTTCTTGGGAAAGATCTACGCCTATGCGTTCCCCCTCTAACCATGACAATGCGAGTCCTGAGCCGCATCCGAGATCTATGACCCGTTTAGGTTTGTAACCCCTAATTGAATCTCTCAAGATGCGCAGGTAGGTTTCGCGCTTCTTACGTTCATATACCGTCGAAATTTGATTGTAGTGAGTTCTGACACCCTTCTTCATCGCTATGCTACCTTGCTGGAAGTTCTTTCCGATCCTAATTTCGTGAAGAATTGATTTAGTGAATGTCCACGCCATCTTTCTAGTGCTAGCGTACCTGGTCCCGCCAACACGTTGTCCTTCGACTGTAGGTATTTCCCTAATTCTCATACCTAGCTTGGCGGCGCGAATCGTCATCTGAAATTCCGTTTCATGGTATGGTGAATCGATGCCCAGCTGATCCCATGCTGATCTACGGATCGCTCTCAAGCCGTTCGTGGAATCGGTCACGCCAGCGTCCCAAATGAGGTCGACGAGCAGAGTGACCAATCGATTTCCAAACTTCCTAATGCGCAGCGGGTCATCGGAATCATCGCTTTTCCCTCCTTGCATGAACCTCGACGCGACGGCAACGTCTGCGTCAGCCATTGCTTTGATAAGTTCGGGAATGTCGGCTGGGTTTTCGTTTCCATCGCTGCTTAGGAATATTACAATGTCTCCAGAAGTGTGGCTCATGCCTTCGATAGCGGCATTGCCGCGTCCCATCTTTGTTTGTGTAATCACTCTGATGCCTTTGCTTTGGAGAAATTCGACGCTTCCGTCTGTCGATTTGCCATCGATCGCAATAACTTCATCGACACTATTGAGCGGGATCTTCGGGAAGATTGCTTTCAGGCCATCGATCTCGTTTCGAGTGAAGATGAGTAGTGATTTCCTTAGTTTATTTTGCATTCTGATTGACACTTTTAGTTTCGCGGTACCAGTCTACCGTTCGCCTTAATCCATCTTCAAGGGTGGTTTGTGCATGGAAACCGAATTCTCTGAATGCTCGGGTAGTGTCCAACATTCTGCGGGGTTGCCCATCGGGTCTTGATGCGTCCCAGGCTATTTCGCCATCAAATCCGGTGAGGCGAGCGAGCATGGTGACTAGATCTCGGATTGATATTTCTCTTCCAGTTCCGAGGTTCACTGGTTCGGGTTTGTTGTATTTTTCTGTAGCCAGAATGATGGCTTCTGCCGCGTCGTCTACGTAAAGGAATTCCCGGGACGCCTTCCCAGTCCCCAAGATGTTGACCGCTTTGCTGTTGCGCTCGCTAGCCTCTACGAATTTCCTTATGAGTGCTGGAATTACGTGTGAGGATTCTGGATCAAAATTGTCTCCTGGTCCGTAGAGGTTTACGGGCAGTAAGTAGATGACGTTCATTCCGTACTGTTGACGGTAGGCTTGTGCCATTACGAGAAGGGATTTCTTGGCTATGCCGTATGGGGCATTGGTTTCCTCTGGGTAACCGTTCCATAGGTCGTCCTCCTTGAATGGTACCGGTGCGAACTTGGGGTAGGCGCAGACGGTTCCGACTTGGACGAATTTGGTCACTTGCACCTGTCGCGCGCTTTCGATCATGTTCAAGCCCATTATGGCATTATCGTAAAACAGGCTGCCAGGGTATTTCTGATTGAAACCTATTCCTCCGACTTTGGCAGCGAGGTGAATTACTATATCGGAGTCAGTGACGACTTGTCGGCAATCTTCCAATCTTCTAAGATCTATATCCTTGCTTCTTGGGACTTTGATCTGATCTCGCGAAACATCGCGCGTTGTGACGAGTCGGTCGAGTATGTGTGATCCAAGAAACCCGGCCCCGCCTGTTAGGAGAATTTTCTTGTCTTCCCAGAAGTCGCGGTCAATCAACTTTCCACCATCTCGATGGATACTTCTTTGCCAGAACCTCATCCCCATCACCGATCGGTTCGAGGCCGCATGCTCTCATATCGGAGTCCACCATTATCTTGGCCAGCTCATCGAACCGAACCCTTGGGTTCCATCCTAACTGTTTCCGCGCCTTCGTTGAGTTTGCTACGAGCGAGTCGGCTTCGGTCGGTCTGTAATAGCGGGGATCAATCTCAACATACTCGTCATAGCTCAGACCCGTATAGGAGAATGCTTGTTCGAGGAACTCGCGGACTGAATGTTGCTCCCCTGTACCAATTACAAAGTCTTGCGGTTTATCGAGTTGAAGCATCTTCCACATTGCTTCGGCGTATTCGACTGCGTAACCCCAATCGCGCTTAGCCTCCAAGTTCCCAAGGTAGAGCTTACTTTGCTTCTTAGCTAGGATATTGGCGAGTGCTCTGGTGATCTTCCTTGTTACGAAGATTTCTCCGCGTCTGGGGGACTCGTGATTGAAGAGTATCCCATTAGTTGCGAAGATTTCATATCCTTCTCTGTAGTTCGATGTCATCCAGTATGCGTAGAGTTTGGAACAGGCGTAGGGGCTTCTTGGGCGGAACGGCGTCTCCTCATTTTGTGGTGAGGGACTGTTGCCAAATAGTTCGCTGCTTGAAGCCTGATAGAACTTGATCTTTTTCTCGCTTCGACGAATCATTTCCAGAATCCGAGTCGTAGCCAACCCAGAGATATTGCCAGTGTACTCGGGTATATCGAAACTCACGCGAACATGACTTTGAGCTCCGAGATGGTAGATCTCATCCGGCTTCAAGTTGTAGATAATGTTCGACAATTGCTCGGAGTCTGAAAGATCACCGTAGTGAAGGAATAGTCGCGCTCCTTCCGTGTGCGGATCGACTAATATGTGATCGAGTCTTGACGTGTTGAACGTGCTTGCTCTACGGATTATTCCATGCACCAAATAATCTTGATGAAGCAGAAACTCGGCGAGATAAGATCCGTCCTGACCTGTAACTCCTGTAATCAAAGCCGTTTTCATGAGCATTCCCATCCAATGATTTGGCAGATTAGTAGAGCGATCATCTATTTCATCATGTCTTGAGAGAATAGTTCACCGACTTCTTAATTGTATAGCAGTAACACACACGACAATGACGGCGGTTCAAATTACGGTGCCCGCACCACCAAGAGCGACGACGACGCGCACCAAACATCCCGACGACTTTAGGGGAAGTATCCCCTAAACGACCCCTCTTAACTGCGAGTGCATGCTTTCTCTAAGGTTGAACGCATGCGTCGCGCGTCCGCGTACAACAACCTTGCGCGGACAGGCCTCTTCAACCGCGCGTACAAGTTAGATGTGGCGGGTCAGGTGCATGCCACCGGGTTCCCCACCAGCTCGGACATGCGGTTTAAGGAAGATATTCACCCCATCGACAACGCTCTAGACAAAGTCCTACGCCTAAACGGCGTCTACTTCAAATGGAACCAGCTGCACCGTGAAACCTTGAAGCGGAGTAGCGCCCTCACGTCTCGTCAGGTAGGGTTAATCGCGCAGCAGGTCAGGGAGTGCTTCCTGAGGTTGTCTCGGAATGGGCTGATCAGGGTGCGGAGGACTACCTAGCCGTAGACTACAACAGACTCACCGCAGTTACTATAGAGGCAATCAAGGAACTGAAAGCAGAGAATAACACACTGCGAGACCGAATCGGAGCTCTTGAAAGAAAGTTAGCCGCAAGCTAGACTACCATACCTTGCAGTTCAATCGTAGTTCGTTAGTTGTCGGCATCTTCGTTTCTGGGGGGGGGTGCGCACCAGTAGACCCACACACAGCCTATGGCTCCCGGTGAAGGTAACAGCTTTGGCAAATCGCGATTACCTCTAAGAAATATTAGTGGTCCCATACAAATGCCTCTAGCATGACAGCAGTTCCGATTGTTCAACCTGCTCCTTTTCCTAAATCGTTGAGTTGGGGTGATCTCTTGGCACGAATCCTTAGGCTTAACTGGAAAAGAGTAGCTGGTGGCGTTTCTGGAATAATAGCTAATTGTCCTAGCAGAGAGATCGAGATTCTACTCCGAAGTTGACGAACGCGCAACTCAGATGGATAATGACCTGAAACAGATGGGTCGGGATTAGGATAAAGAAATGGAAGCTCCGACTGCCGGTAATCTTGAGCTGCTAATGTAGCGTTTGTTGGAGTCTGCTATCTGGAAAACAGTCTATCGACCCTCGCGAAAGTTCGCCGAGTTATTGAGGCGATCAACCCTCTCCAATGAATTGCGATTATCGCCAATAGAACTACAGATGAACCAACTGACATAATTCCGAGAGGCCGAAGAACTGACTGTTGAAGTGTTCCAAAGCCCCCAGGCCAGTCCACGGGATTGCCCCAGGCAGCTTGATAAAACTCAGGATAGAATGCTAGAACGTTAAACACCATGCTCAGTGTTAGCAGCGAAACGGTCAAGGCAGAAAGTCGCGGACTCATCCCTTTTACCAATATCGACAAACCATAAGCCGCGATCAAGGAGATTAGAGGAATCAGAGGTAAAAAGTATCTGCTGATGTAGATCGCCCGATCCGTAAGTGAAAGGCCAACAACATAGGTGCAAAACCAAGTCAGTAATACTATCGCGTCAGTATTCTTATTGCTACATCTCAGCTGGAGTACCAACTTGACAAAACCTACAGAGAAGAGAACGGATAGGGCCAGTGTGGTGTAGGTGCCTGGATACAGGTGCCACGAGACTGGAACAAATAACGAGCCAACTATGCCAAGAAGTGTTTCAAATGGGTTTGATTGGGCCGGACTTAGGCTAGCAAAACCGAACCCGCCGGACATGAACTTGGCTAGTGTTAAAGCGCCATGGATAGGATCAGGGTAGAAAAATGGGTTCAGCAGGAGAAGCAGCACGATTGAGCTCCCAAAAAGAACTACCTCATTTACCGCCAGGTCACGCACAGAGAAACGCTCCTTAGATAGAATGAGGAGCAGAATAGCAGTTGCTACCAATCCAAATACTGCATTGTACTTTGACGCCAAGGCCAAACCCTGAGCAATACCACATAGCAATAGGGCCCTGAAATCCTTCGAATTCGCGTAGACTAAGAATAGCAGTATTCCTGCTATAGAGAAAATGATTCCAAAGACGTCAGACATGGCTCTCCTAGCGGACAAAAGCCATAGAGTTTCGAAGCCTAACAAGATCACAGCCATCAAACCTGTCAAGTGGCCATTTAGCTTGCGCCCGATCAAATACACCAAAGGCAACGTTAGCATAGCTACGACACCAGACACCACTCTTGCCACCCACAAGACATGGAGAGGCGGAATTTGACCAAGCACACAACACGGACTAAAGAAATACCAACTCCCGCTTGACGTTCCCGCAAGATATTCAGCAATACCGAAGATTGTCTCGGGTATTGTAGGGTCAACTGTGTAAAAACCCGATCTCGCAGTCCACCAAGGATCAAACAATCTCCCTTCTCGAACCAGTGAAAATGCATGAATTCCTTCGGAGATGAAAAAACTCTCGTCACCATGGAAGGACATCCTGTCAAGAGAAAAGAAAGTAAAGAAAGCGATGAGAAGTAAAGTAGCGATTAGCTGTTGTCTGTGCGACGGCGTATGCATCTCAGGACGTCCACACGAGACTCAATCAAAGCCAACTATTTATTTTACCACGAGACTCTTCACGGCATCGGAGGGAAAAAGCGGATCATATTTTGAGCCTCCTTCCTTTCTGGGGGTGTGCGCAGTGAGTGCGGACACAACGCGTATGTCTGGTTACTCGATTCTTAACCAATCGCCTATTTCATCAGGGTTGCTATTTGAATAGAATAGTAATGTAAGCCGTCGTCGGCTATGACCCATATTGAGATAATGTGGGTGCCTGGGGATAATCCTTGAGTTGAGATTATAGTCCACCAATCCGTCTGCGCTGGTTGTGTGCTTGGGCCGTATTGAAATTCTGGAGGACCTAGGCCGTAGGCCGTGGGGAAAGCAAGGTTCCCGTCAATTACGAGAAAAACACCTTTCGCTGGGTTACCTGTACCCTGATCGATCGCCCACCCTACAACATTAATGAACGGCCCAGTATCGCTAGTCACGTTGTAGATTTGGCCCGGCGAGGTTATCCCTCCGTTCAGATAATACAAACCCCCTTCACCACCGTTGACCTGAGTCAGGAGCTTGAGTTTGCTCGCGGTAAGTTGAGGGTCGACGGGGATGGTGAGGTTCCAACAGGGTAGGGACGGCATAGAACATACCGGGTTGATCGGAGCAACGACAAACCCAGTCCCGTTCGCATTATACTCATTCGAAAACGCCCCCCATTTCAGATCAGCGTACGGCGGAATCTGATAATGCAGCGCGGCGTTGAAAGTAAGGACAACGAGAATGACCCCAATCAGAAACTTGCCCCTTCTTACTCCGTGCGATTCGCCAACCCTCACGAGAAACAATACAAGCAGACACATAGGGTAGAAAAGGAACCTTTCACCAAACCCAATTGGACTAAACATCCAATTTGGGCGAAAGACTGCGGTCAGAACTAGGTCAAGTCCAATTAGTGCAAGAAGCACAAAGCCCAATCCGTCTTTATTCTTTAAGACAGTGTAGATGAGCAGGATCGTTGACAACAAAAGTATCGCCGATAAACCGAGCGATATCAAGCCTGACGCTGTCACTAGGCTGTTTGCGATGGAAATTGGAATCAGAAGTGCTAGCACGACATGGAGAACTGATAATTTAGCCACGCTGTACCACCCACCTAGTGGGTATATGATTCCGGTTGCTGGATGAGAGAAAAAGAAAGCAGAGAAGACAGACAAATCCAATAGAACCGATCCGAAGGGAACTAAAATCCATGAGGCATTATGGGAGAGTAGGGTTCCATCCCTAATCCTTCGTACGAAGACGAGTGCTATGATCGGAAGTAACAGAATTCCCAAAATAGCCGTCAAGAACGCAAATGCTGCGAACATTGCCTCTAGAACTACAACAACAGGCGTTCTTTCTGAGATGCTCCGATAGTTAATCCACTGATCCACTGTCCACAGCGTGAGGAAGAGAGAAAGGAACCATTGCACATTTGTTATCGTCATGAATATCTCATGAACCGGGATAGCAGCGATTAGAAAGCTCAACATGTAGCGTGTAAGATCGTTTTTCACGATGACTCTGAAGCGTCTCAAGCAAAGGTACCATACGCTCAAAGCGCTAAGCAGCAAGGCAAAGAGGTTCATAGCAAACGGAGCGTTGGGCAATCCGAATGGTAAGGCGACAAGGGTAACGATTCGCGGGATAAGGTGAAGGTACCCTTGATATGGTATCGCTAGAGACAGAATTCCGTATGAAAGTGCCTGCTGAATAAATGTCGTCCCATCTTCAGCCCACGGTTGAGGATTCAGAAAGGCATCCGGCTTTCTGAGGGCAATGAGCACTACTATTGCTATGTATAGTAAGAACAGTCGGACAAAGTTAGATCTGAATCCAGTTGATCCAGTAAGCGGGATGTTAACCATGACGAATCTGCTCGCTCAACATGATATCGGCACACTTACACCGGAAGCGCCCCGTTGGCAGCAAGATTCGCGCTCGAGGCTTTCGACTTTGAAACGAATTTGGGTCTAATCAAGGGAATCGCGATTTGAGAGTGCAAGGTCGGATTTCGGGAACTGGAGTTCAGTCCCTCATTGTTGTCACCGCTATCCGGCGGGAGTGAGTGACTATGTTTGGGATCGGAAAAGTCAGTTCTCACTTGGAAGTATTGTATTTTGATTGAGGGCTGGTATTGCGCTGGATCTTGTGACGTGAACATTAGGGCTTTAACGCCTAAATTCGTCTGTCCTTGAAAAAGTCGCGTGAGCGAATTGAAACTGTCGACGTACTCAGAAACGTAAACTCCATCCTCTGCGTTACCTGGAATAAACCTGTAGGGGTTGGTGAGGCTCCCGTTAGAGAGTTGGAAACTCACATAGACATCAGCAGGTTTGTAGAGGATGTTTGCAACTGATCCTAGGAAACTGTAGTTGATAGATACTCTCGCGTAGAGCGAATCGTTTGTTTGTGGTATGAGAATGGATTGTCCCATATTCGCGAAGGTCTCTCCGATTTCGATTGCGTTCCCACATTGTTGCGTCTGGGTCAGGCGGAGAAGAGCAAAGTTGGCATCGGACGTAACGTACTGGTATCTACATAGGATTGTGCGGAACGTTTCAGGTTCATCAAATAATGCGTAGCGGCTGTCGACCGACCCATACCCGAAAAGAACGTACTCTGGAGCACTTGCACTACTGAAATGAGCTGCGTTAATTTGATCTAACCATGTAGTGTAGGCGTTGTAGGATTGAAACACAGGGCGTGGGGACCAGTTCATATCATATGCCCATACAAGGGCTATGTCCCACGGGAAGATGTCAACAGAACTATTGCCTATATCCTGCGCGAGCACCGGACTCAGCTGATAATCATTTCGAACATTCGCCTTGATCGAACTCAGGTAGGCCTCTCCTAGCTGTTCATTTCCAAACAATGAAAACCCGTAATCGTAGTTAGAGATCTTCGAAGCTGCATAGCTTGTATTTACATTAAGAATCGCCGGTTCGTTCAGAGACATTGTGGGTAAGAAAATTAGCATGATGACGAGTAAGAGGGGAGCAAGCGCAGGCACGATACGCCGAATCCTCTTGAAGTCGCGGGCAATTTCGACTACTGTTACAATTGAAATTATAGCGAGCAGTGGCTCCACGAACAGGTAGAACGCGGCCGTGTGGGTCGCACTTTGTCTTACATATACGCTCTTGAAGGTCACGAACATCGGACCGAGGCTTAGCGCGATTAGGCTTGGCAGGGTGATTGAGCGATATTTCAGATAGTACAGTAAAGTCAGTAGAACCGTTACTATCGACGCAACCCCAAACGCTCTCTCCCACCAAACGTCGCTTAGAGCCATCGCGGATGCGTATCCGATTGTGACCTGAATTCCACCCAAAACAAACAATTCAAAGTTGAATATACTCTGCCCGCTCGCTGCCCATAGTAAGAGAACACTAACCAAATACAGCGAGGCCGCAACCAGCCACATCCCAAACTGTCTCTTCCATCGAAACCCCAAAACAATTCCAAACGCCGTTAACAACAGAATTGCGTCGGCAGCGTAATTGTACTTGATGAGAGATGCAACAGCTAACAAAATCGAAGCTGAAGCACAGAGCGCGATGTTCGACGATCTGCCAGATTGATAGGTCCGCAAATAATAGACATACAGAAGGAGTATTGCCGAGATGACAATTTCCTCCCCCGCCGTCCAAGCGCCAAACTCAGATCGCAATCCTAGTACAATGGCCATGGGCAAGGAAGCCAGAACTCTGGCCCAACTCCCACTTCCCAAGGCAGTTTGACGTACAGCGATGTAAGCCGAAACGAAGAGCACAGTATGCATGAACAAAGCGAACACAACCGCAATTCTCCAGAGCCCGTAATCCGCATAATACGGCACGTCCAAGAACCCCAAAGGCCCATACGTGAAAACCACATCTTTCCCGAACTGAAGCCCCCTTCCAAAAGCCCAGTATAATCCAACGGTCCAGGACGAGTCCAGGCCCTTGATCGGAATCCCTAGGATCCAAGGTAAAGATAATGCCCAGGCGACTCCGAAGATGACTGCATTGGCAAGATCGACGCCGAAGAATCGTTTCATCGCACACAATCAACCGGTATTCTCTTGCCGCTTCTCAATTTGAGAGACCCAAGCAGGAATTTATTCTTGGCCTTCAGAGCCGCTATCCAACTATTACCGTGTCGTAAGGATCATCGTAAACAGGGTCCATTGGACGATGCTGAAATAAGCCACTATCGTGTCGTAAGGTAGACGTGCATGGCAAGTTGGACATTGCCAGTCGACTCAAGCAATTACTGAGTGCATCACGCGGAATGCCAGGCACCCAGCAAGCTTCCCGACCTACCTCTGAAAATGATTCTAAACAAGACATACCGTACTTTGATGAATACCACGAATTGCGGAAATATGTAGTCCCCTTGCCTCCCCTCGCTCTTATGGTTAAAGCGGGTGCCCCAACTGTAGAAAATTTTCTAGTGGTTGGGGATGTTTGGGCGCAGGTAATAGGCAAGCTATTGGTCCCTAGGAGTGTGATGTTGGATATTGGCTGTGGATGCGGGCGGATACCGAGATTCCTCGTGAATTTCCCCGGTGTCTCTTACATTGGGTTCGACATACTCCAACCAAGCGTCGACTGGTGTTCGGAACACCTCACTCCAAAGTCAAACGGACGATTTCGCTTTTACCACATTGACGGTTTCTCCCAATACTACAATCCTACTGGTTCCATCGAAGCTGGCCAAGTGAAATTTCCCACCGAAGATGCCATGGTAGATCTGGCAATCGCAGCCTCGGTGTTCACCCATCTGAAGGAACCTGATGCAAAGCATTACCTCGAAGAGGCGCGTCGAGTTCTCAAGACTGGAGGCATGGCATTGTTTAGTATTCACATCAACACTAAACCCGGATGCCAATTCCAAGGAGATGAAGCACGAATCGACATCGAACCGGAATACTTTGTCCAACTCGCTGAGAATGCCAACCTGAAATTGAAGGAGCGGATCGGCAAACTTTGCGGCCAGGAGACCTTCCTGTTCGAAGCTGTAGAGTGAATATTAGTTTCACTATGGGGGGCTGTAAGAATTAGTCTACGGATGTGCGTCGTCCTTTGCTGAGTCATTGAAAATCAAGCCACAGAATGGTTTAGTCCGGAGTGGACCGAACCCGTGCCATGTATTTTTCTGCCATTCGAGAATTCGTATTGGTCCGTCGACATCCCGAGCGAAGACCTGCATATGATAGGCTCCGGAACGGAGTGACGGAAATGTAAACCGTGTTGGCTCGGACTCTGAAATATCAACCGCTCGAACCGTCGAACGTGCCATCGACCTCTCGCCCGAAGTAATTTCCAAACCCAATTCGCCCCTTGTTAGTCCAACGTTGAGGGTTGGAACAAGTAGCACATCAGTCAATCCCTGACGGGACATATTCATGATGTAATGAAGGAATGATACCGAAGCCAAATTCGAGCTTGTTCGGAGACGATAACCCTTCAGGCCCATTGCGATGTTGTCTTCCAGAATCGGTTTCAACGAAACGCCCAATTGTGTACGGATATCGGATCTGTCAAAGAATCTGTCTATCCAAGCAACGATTCTGCGACGTCGCATCGCATCTAATTCATCAACGAGACTGATTGCCCTTTTTCTCCACCCATCCATCTCTATTAGTAATCTGCCATCGTACTTGAACCAATTCGAGAAACGGGACAGCTGAGGATAATTTCCATCACGCATACCGTCCCGAGGGTTAGCACACATGTTTCTTGCCCAGTTGAGTAGGTTGCCGTATTTGCCTTCCCTAACCTCTGGCCATGCTTTCTGGAGGTCGTCCCTCGTCCAGTATACGTTCAAGAGCGCGTAGAACGGATCTTCCGCTTTTTCCAGAAAAAGGCTGAGCCACAACCTAGAGATAGTCTCGTTCAGCTTGTCCGCGTGCCGGTAATTCAAATACACATTTAGAAGCTCTAGTACCCTTATTATCATCTTGAGTCTATTCGCTTGGTTCATCGCTGACCAAGCACCGGCAGCGTGGATGCGATAAACGCTCATTATTTCGTTGATGAAACCAATCTTCCCGCGCTCTGCGTTCAAAACAAAGAGAAACCAATCAAACATAGTCAGGGTTGATAGTCTGCTAAACAGCCAAGCAGGGCAATCCTGTAACTCGTTTCGAAACATTACAGAAGATGTTTGAATGAAGTTATGCTCCAGAAGATCTTCGAGGCCAAAAAAGTCTTTTGTAAGGGGTTTCTGGGGAACGTATTCCCAATCTCGCAAATACGATAGTTGACGAATTCCTAACTCTTCATCTCCTCTTTCTCGGACGACTTGGGCCGTGTGGAAACACATCGAGTAATCAATGTGCGAGTCCAGGAAATCGACCTGTGATTGTAACTTCATGGGAGAAATCCAGTAGTCATCGCCTTCTAGCGTCGCTATGTATTGGCCTCGACATGCTTGCATGGTCCGAATGAAGTTCGTAGCGGGGCCTTGGTTTCTTTCACTCGTGAGAATGTGGATAGTGTCCGGGTGGGTTTGCTGGAAATTTCTGATGATCGCGCCTGTGCTGTCCGTCGAACAATCTTCTCCGATCACTATTTCATACGTGAAACTGACGTTCTGCTCTAGGACACTCACTAGCGCCTGCTCGATGTAACGGTCGTGATTATATGTGATAATGAGAACGCTTACCTTAGGTCGATCAGTCAAAGTAGGGCCTTCTAGTTAGTGGCGAGATTTACAACTTGAATGAACTGGCTATTCATTTGTCTTAATCACTCTCGCCGGCGATCCGTATGCGACAACATTAGGAGGAAGGTCTTCCAAAACAGCAGCGCCAGCTCCTACAAGTGAGTTTTCCCCAATTCGAACTTCATCTTTCACAGTTGCTCCGATACCGATCCACGTTCCACGGCCAACGACCACCCGCCCTCCTAAGTGCGCACCAGGAGAAATGTGCACCCCATCCTGAATTTCGCATTCGTGGTCAATGCTGGCACAAGTATTGATGATTACGTTTTCACCTATTCTTGATGCCGAAGATGCTACAGCGCCCGCAGCGATTACTGTACCTACTCCGACTTGAGCGTCACTCGCGACTGTGGCATTCGGGTGAATAGCAGTCACTAAATCAAAACCCTTCTCTTCGCGGACGAATTCTGATAGCTTAAGCCTTGCTTGACAGTCTCCAAAACCAAGAATCAGATGTCTGATCCCGCTCTTTTGAATCTGGTCCAATTGCTCGCGTCCGCCAAGAATTCTTGATCCGCAAAAGGTTGTGTTGTGGCGTCGAGGGTTCAGATCGTCAAGAAACCCGTAGATGCCATACTTCCCGTTTAGTCTTACTATCTCCGCTACGACCCTCGCGTGCCCAGATGCACCCCAAATTACCATTTTTTCTTTCATATGAACTCAATGAAGTGTGTCAGCTAAGAGGGAATACAAATTTCTATTGATCGGAATTACGCACTCAGACCGACCTCAGATACGTGACCTGAAATGAAAAGTGACTTGTCAGGCGGTCCGGTTCGGTGAGTTTATGAATAATCGTGTCCTGAACGCATTGATCAAACGCTACGGATCCGGGAAGTTGACTTCAAACGGTTTGAGATTTCACCTCCGAACTCAACGGTAACTTTGATGATATCACAGATCGTCCCGATCGTTGCGGCGTCAACAGAAGTGCCGGTGGGCAGGTTCAACACGCGTTTAGCCAGGCGTTCTGTTTGTTCAAGGGAACCTTCTCGTCTGCGAGAGCGGTAGGGTTCCATGTTGTGGCAGCCTGGATAAAAGTAGCGTCGCGCTAGTACGTTTTCAGCCCATAAAATGCTTTGAATTTCATCTCGGCTAACTTTCGTCTCGGACTCATCAATCTCTAAGGTAATGTATTGGTAATTGCATTTTTCCTCCTCATCGTACCTTACAATCGTGATTCCTGGAACGCTCGTAAGCTCTTGGCAGTACTGCTTGTAGTTGAGGCGGTTGACGCGAATAAACTCGTTCATGCTTTCCAAGGAAGTTAGTCCCATGGCTGCGGATACTTCGCTCATCTTCGCGTTGGTTCCCACCGAGATGACTCTATCCATCCCTGCAAATCCGAAATTTCTCATAAGCCTGGTTTTCGCAGCCAATTCATCATCATTCGTTGCGATAGCCCCACCCTCGAAGCTATTGACAAACTTAGTTGCGTGAAAACTGAAGATCTCGGCGTCGCCGAAGTTTCCGATCATGCGGCCTCTGCAAGAGCAGCCGAAAGCATGGGCTGCGTCAAATATCAATCGCAGTTTCCGATGTCGAGCGATCTGTTCCAAAGAGGATACTTCGCATGCACGTCCCCATACGTGAACGCCGATAATGCCCGTCGTGGACGGTGATAATTGTCCCTCGACACTTGATGGATCAATATTGTGCGTCGATGGGTCTACGTCGGCGAAGACGGGTTTAATTCCCTGCCATTCAAGCGCGTGGGGCGTGGAAACGAAAGTAAATGACGGGACAATGCATTCTCCGCTCAGTCCAAGTGCCCGAATAGTAATCTCCATGGCGGCAGTCGCGTTGCAAGTCACAACACAGTGCTTCACGCCGATAATTTCCACAAGTTTTCGCTCAAACTCTCCAACGTATGGGCCGTCGTTAGTCAACCAGCGTCTGTTCAGCATAGCCTTGACTCGTTCCAGGAAACGTTCCTCGTCTCCAAGGTTTGGACGACCCACATGTAATTTCGCTGCGAAAGCCGGTTGCCCACTGAAGATTGCTAAGTCGTCAGGTTCAATCTTCAAGCAGCGTCCAACCCCAGTCGTAGTCGAAAACTCAGAACTCCCTCATTCTCTTCGCGCCTTCCCGAGTGAGTTGACCTTAGGGAGACGGATCGTTTCAGGTGCTTTCATGTCCTTCACGTACTCGTCTGGGAATGTAGTGCAGTTCTGAATCGTAGAGATCTCTACGTAAGCGGTTCTCTAGCTCTAGGATCTGTCCTCGTTGACGAGGCTTGATCTCTCGAACCGGTGAACCACCGTAGACCGTCCACGGTTTGCAGTCTTTCTTGACGAGAGAGTTTGCTCCGACGGCCGCTCCTTTCCCAATAGTAACTCCTGGCAGAATCACGCTGTTGGCTCCTATGATCGCATGTTTCTTGGCACGTACGAAGGAACGAACGGGCAAGCGATATAGGTGAGGAACGGTGGGGCCCGTCAGGCTCCCTCCCGAGTAATCATCATCACCAGTGTATACCCTTGTGCCACTTGACAATCCCGCGAAATCCTCAATGTAGAATTCTCCTCCTCCCAGAACGGAAGTGAATGACGCGATATGTACGAAGCTTCCGATCATCGTCTTCTTTTTTCCCATTATGAAAACGAAATCGTCGATGATGACTGAATCACCTATGGAAATTGATTCCGGGGACACTATCTTGGCCTGTGGGAAGATGTAAACATCTTGACCTACGCGGGCAAATCTAAGTGAATATGCTTGGTTCGAATTAATCAAAACCGTCGGAGTAGCATCGTATTTCTCGTCTTATTCTAATTATCGGGCATCATCCTGTGGCAAGCCTTATGTTCATTCAGCTGCAAAACTCGGTTGAGAATATTGTGCAATGTTTCTGTAATAAAGTTCTTCATAGATAGTATTGAACCTCAGGAATTTGAGGGGAAAAAGGTCTTAGAAGTTGGAAGTAAATATGTGAACGGTAGTGTAAGGCCCTTCATAACTCGATACCTTCATCCGGCTCAGTACGTTGGTGTGGATGTAGAATCTGGTCGGTACGTCGACCTTGTGCTTCCCGCTGAAAAGCTCCTCGATCATTTTGGTCGTGAATCATTCGACATTGTGATTGCGACCGAGATCCTCGAACATGTCAAAGATTGGCGAATAGTCATTGAAAACATCAAATCCGTAGCTAAGGCCGGAGGAGTAGTTTACATCACGACACGATCATTAGGTTTCCCCTATCATGCATATCCCTACGATTACTGGCGTTACGAGATTAGTGACATGAAGAAAATTTTCGCAGACTTCAAAATAGAGAATCTCACAAAAGACCATTTAGAACCCGGTGTCTTCTTGAAGGCAATAAAACCCGATCAATGGAAACCTTGTGACCTAACTAGTGTCGCGGTCTATTCTATGATACTTAGAGGCATGACAACGGACATACCTGATATCAACTTCCCACAGGAAAGTTCGCCTTGTTAGGAACCTAATGCAAACTGAACATTGAGTGGCATGGGCCTGTAAACTAAACTCGCGGTCTCATCTTCTTCAGAACAGCGTCGAAGTATTTGCGACGTAGGGTGAATGGAGGAAGCACTCTATCTATCGTGGCTTTGCTTCTCATTGCCAGTTTCCATGTAATACTTGTCTCAATCTCGTTTAGACGAATCTCTAGGCCTCTTATTCTATTTTCTCTCTTGATCATTTCGGCTGCGTATGCATCTTGTCTTGCTATGAGTGTCCTGAATTGTAGTTGCATTTCTTGAATCATTGTCTCTTTCCCAGATAGCTGTAACATTCGGCGTTCCTGCTCCGATGTTAACCTGGCACGAAGAGTTTTGAGCTGTTCCTGCAGATCGTGAATAGTTCTTTCGTTGTGCTCAAGTTGCGACGTTGCGCGGGATTCTTCAATTGAGTTAGATTTGTCTGCGGGATACATTGACAATACTTTCGTCACCAGACACCGGGACGCTACTTATGGAGTGTTCGTCACAACACAAAAAGGGTAGCTAATGTCAGACGGTAGTTGAGAAAAGCCATGATGAATGACGAGGAGAGAATTATAGAATCGTTTCACAAACTATACTACGATTGGAAAATGTTTGGCAAGACCTGGGGCGATACATATTGGTTAGGCGTTCGAACTCAGAAGTGCCCATTGGACCTATGGATCTACCAGGAAATCATTTTCGACGTGAAGCCAGACGTGACAATTGAGTCTGGGACGGCATGTGGAGGAAGCGCTTTATTTCTAGCATCGATCTGTGACTTGGTGAACAACGGAGAGGTCATAACAATCGATATCGTGAAGGACCTTAGGCCTTCTCACCCTAGGATTAAACAACTACTCGGTTCGTCGACTTCTGAAGAGACTGTACAGGCGGTCAAAAGTCTGATCAACGGAAAAGGCGCGGTACTAGTCATATTGGATTCGGATCACCATAAAGAGCATGTTCTAAGCGAACTGAGAATCTACAGCACGTTTGTTACAAAAGGAAGCTACATTATCGTTGAGGATACGAACATTAACGGGCACCCTGTCCTTCCAGAATTTGGCCCCGGACCAATGGAGGCTGTTGAGGAGTTCCTGAAAGAAAACGATGACTTTGTGGTGGACAAGACTAGGGAGAAATTACTCCTGACGATGAATCCAAAAGGCTATCTCCGAAAAATAAATTAACTGAAAACGACTCTCCCTACCAAGCTTCGAAACTACATTCCCGTTTGCCTTGATCGTGGGGGCCAGTGGCTCGCTAGCTTGCTGTGAGTTTCGTCACCCGTTCGAGTTTTAAGATTCGTTCTTGTAGGTCTACCTAGTCTGTGGATCACATGGTGCGGTCGTCGTTATTTGAACCGTCGATTTTCCAAATGTTCACGGTTGCCATTTTACTGCAGATAGGCGCAAAAAGGTTCGAATTGTTTTGAGCGGTAAGAGTATGTCGGTTACAACAGCCAACCATGGTTATGCTACCCGTACAACGTTTCCGGTTTACCAGAAGTGGATTGAAAGATACGAACCGACCGCCGACCAGCTTCAGGAGGTAAATTTCCAAGATCACAAGTTACGGCGGAGTCCGAAAATTAGCATAGTGACTCCAGTTTTCAATCCCGATCAGAGTTCGCTCGTATCGGCAATAGAATCCGTGCTCACTCAAACCTATGAAAATTGGGAGCTATGCCTCGCTGACGACGGATCAACTAAACCCTACGTATCCGAGACTTTGCAGAGTTACGCGAGGAGAGACAAGCGAGTTAAGGTTGCTTTCTCGGAAGTAAACAAGGGGATTTCAGCCGCCTCGAATTTGGCGCTCTCGATGGCTACGGGTGATTTCATCGCTCTAATGGACCATGATGATGAGCTAGCGCCATTCGCGTTGCATGAAGTCGCCAGACTGCTCCAACACAATAAACCGGACATTGTGTATTCTGACGAAGATAAGGTCGACTTGAACGGCCTTCGTTACGACCCATATTTCAAACCTGACTGGTCGCCTGATTTCCTATTGTCCCACATGTACCCCGGCCACCTTGGGGTCTATCGGAGAGCCTTGGTTGCTAAGCTAGGTGGGTTTAGAGATGAGATGTCAGGGTCGCAGGACTACGATCTGTTTCTTCGATCCTCAGAACTCGCCTCCAGCATATTACACATACCAAAAATCCTCTACCACTGGCGTGCAGTGCCCGGTTCCGCTGCCAGTTCAGTTGTCGCGAAGGAATGGGCTCTCCGAGCGGGCAAGCGCGCACTACAGGATACGATGCGTAGGCGGGGGGAAGCAGGCAAGGTTGAAGATGGTATGTTTGACGGTATATTCCGGTATAGGCGAGACATCAAAGGCTCTCCAACCGTCAGTATCGTAATTGTGATCAAGCAACCATCAGATTGTGTTGATAGTGTCGAATCAATCGACACCCAAGGGTCGCAGAAGATTCTGATCACGCCCGACGTGAGTTCTGTTCCATCAGAAATCTCGAAACGATCTGACGTGCGTGTTGTCAAGGCACCTGATGGGAACTATCCTCGCATGTACAATAATGCCGCTAAGGTCGCAGAGGGTGAACACTTGCTTTTCTTGGGAAGTGGTGTTACCATTCAAGGAGTCGATTCGTTAAGGGCGATGTTAGAACATTCTCAGCGCTCTGAGGTAGGCGCTGTCGGAGGTAAGATCCTAGCCGACGACGGGACCGTAGCGCATGCTGCAACTGTCCTTGGGCTTAGCGGAGTTGCCGGAACTGCATTCAAGGGGTTCGATTCTCGGGACCCTGGTTATTTTACGTCGCTCAACCTGGTGAGGAACTGTACCGCCGTCTCTGGTTCATGCTTTATGGTGAAACGGAGTCTCTTCACGGACCTGAATGGCTTCGATACGCAATTTGATTCAAGGTTCTATGACGTGGACTTTTGTCTGAGAGCAACAGAAAGGAAACTGTACAATGTTTACACTCCCTACGCGGTGTCAAAGAGTAAATCAGTTGAAGAGCAATCGGAACAGGACGCGGTAAAGTTTGTCGACAAGTGGGGAGCTAGGCTGGAGCAGGGCGACTCATATTATAACCGGAATCTTTCATTGGCGGTTCCATACGAGATTGGCTATCCATTGTTCGGGCTTGACAAGTTGCCCAACAATTCAGCCGCCCTAGCATTGGTCAAAGATTACGCGCGTCAACTCGAGTTGCAAATGTTGTTTCCTCCAAATCAAGCGCAGTCGTTCAAGAGGTTGTTAGACTGGGGAGACACTCACTACACGGGTAAGAAGCGCATGCAGATTAACCGGCCTATGGATGAGCTCAGGTCACAGGTCGCGCGGTCGAAGCCGTGGTTTGCTTAAATCCAGAAATTTTGTGTACGAAGCCAGATCGGGTTTCGTTCTGTTACCGCTCAAGTCTCTGTAGAGTTCTCGGTATTTGGAGATGTGTTCAGTAAAGCCTTCGGGCTTCATTGATTTGATTTCACGCAGCTTCGATCTGTACTCGCTCGGGTCGTCCCTAATTCTGTCAAGTATCTTGAGTATGGTGGAGGCGTCGGAACCGAGCGGATAAAGCCAACCCCCGCCGTTCTTTCTAATTCGCGCCCCAATCGCAGCTATCTCGGTTGCAATGACAGGTATCTCTGCTTGCCATACTTCAGTCAGTACATAGCTGTAGGACTCGTACGCTATAGTTGGAATCACGACGACGGTGATGTCAGCGTTGGCGAGGTTGGACGGTAGGTCTCCCTCTTTGTAGTAACCGTGAAAGAACAGTTCACCTCGTGGTTTAATGTTAGCGTCTCGAAGGTGGCCGCGAATATCGCTGCCCTCCCCGAAGAAATGCCACTCTGTGTCGACGCTGGTGTTCTCCTGGAGCAATTTCAATATCAGGTCCCGTCCCTTCGCTTTCTCGTCAATGTGTCCTACGAACCCAACTCGCAAGGGTTTTACATCTCGCGAAGTGTTGAACGAGACGGTTTGTCGGGAGGGGATCGCATGCTCAATTACAGTGATGCGCTTTCTCTCCAAAGAGAGCACCCTTGCGTAAAGATCTCTTTGGTACTCGGATGGAACGATTATCGTATCCGCTAGTTCCAGCATTGCGCGGCATGTCTCACGCCATTTCTTTTGAAAACCAGGCGTCAGTTCATATCTGGCATTTAGGCAGAGATCACATCGACGAAGGTCCGTACAACCGTCACAATATTGTTCCCCCTTTTCCAGTAGAACGAAATCGGGGCATAGGAAATAGCCATCATGTATCGTGATAACAATCTTGACAGAGTGCTCGCGTGCGATCTTGATCAAGCTCAGCGGCATGCCAAGTAAGTGTTGAAAATGTATGATATCGGGCCTGTACTCGTCTAATATTCTGGAGAATGCCTTCTCAGTTTCTCCATCTGAAATCAAAGCGGGCTCCCGTTCACCGGATGGATAGGGAGACTCCTTCTTTCCGAGGGGCGTGAATTCTTCGATTGCGAGAGCGTTCTCTTCTGGGTAAATCACATACTTCACGAAACCGTCAATGTGACGGTAGAGCAACCTGCAATGTTTTCCCGTTCCTCCAGACTGGGTTGATCCGGGCGGAAAGTGCATCACGTAAGCGAGTTTGGGTAGAGATAATTCGTAACCGCGAAGTATCGCCTCATTTACTCGAGAGTGAATGTCTCCAAGGGGGTTGGTTCGAATGAATTCATCAACTATAGCGTCGTATTCCGGGTATTTGTTGAGGATTATCTGCTGATGTGATGTTCTCAACGAATCAGCCTTGGTCGAAAAACTGGTTTCGCCGCGATGGTATACGAATGTTGCATCATCAAGCACGCTTAGGAAGCCTGCGTCCAAGGCTCGCATGCAAAGATCGTTCTCTTCACCATAGCCTGGACTGAAGGTCGAGTCGAAATGGCCTACCTTGTCTAGCAAGGAGCGTTTTATGTAGACACAGAATCCAACCGCGGTTGGAATCGGCGGATAATCCTGCTCCGATACAGCCTCCACCAAATCCGCGAAAGAATCCGTGGTAAAACCCTGCGGAATGCGGTTGGCCTCGGGAAATTTCGGAATAGAACAGATGGTTGCATTGTTCGATAGTGGCGTCACGGTACCGATGGCGTCGCTTGAGTACGCGCACTTGTACAATTTTTCCAGCCACCCTCTTGTCACTACAGTGTCACTATTCAGGAGAACAACGTCTTCCTTTGAGAAGCCAAAACCAAGGTTAGAGGAAGCTACGAAACCCAGATTGCGTTTGTTTGACAGCACTCGTACAAGATCGTCCTCTAACTCGGTGAGGTAGTTGGTTACGTGAGGATCCGTGCTGCCATCGTTGACAATTATGATTCTGTATGGTGGTTCAGTGTGTTTCTTTATGCTGTCCACGCACTCTTGAAGTGGTTGGAGGCCGTTGAAGACGGGAATTATGATGTCGACTGATCTCGCCCTGACGGGGGCTAGGCGTCGCGGGTTCGACGCTATTAGTGAACGAGTAGTCTTAATCCACCTACCGAACGGTTTTTTCTCGTCGAGTTCACGAAAATTTCCGGTATCTTTCTTGCGCGTCATAGATCTGGTTGCATGCCGGAACATCCATTCCCAGACCGCGCGACGTCTCGTCCCATTTGGGACGTACCTGTTCATCAGCTCCCTATATTTTGTTACGATGACCCAAAAGTAGCTGTTCGCGAAATGATCAGCAGTTGCAGTTGCTTCTTCGAGTTCGGCTCTTAGGCGTTCTATCTGGTCGCGGAATTCTTTGTTTTTTGCTTCCAGTTCTGTTAATCTGGCTGTTCTAAGTTCAAGTTCAGCACTCAGACGTTTCACTGACTCTTTTGCTGGTTTGGAACGCCGCTTCCGCTTCATCTTAATTCAGAATCTTTCTCTGCTTTACTTCTGCGAGCTCTACTAATCCGTAGCGCTTTTCAAACCTATCCGACTAGTATCCGGAGGATTCTGAACCATTGAGTTCAGGCTTAAGGAACTCACGGTAGCCGCGTAATAGGCAACATGCGACGCCTAACGTGAGTCTTAGTCTATCCTTACGTCCACAATCATTTATTTCATCCTTCCTTGCCTCATCGATTGGAGATATAGATTGGGAAGGTTCAGTCACTACCTAGATATCGTAATTGTCTTAGCGAAGAAGGATTTCAAGCTTCGTTACAGGAACTCGGTTCTAGGGTTTGGTTGGTCGCTTCTGAATCCTCTCGGGTACATGCTGGTCCTAACTTTGGTCTTCTCTCTCCTTCTCCATTCTAATATTCCCGATTTTGCGGCTTGGATTCTCATGGCATTGCTTGTCTGGAGGTTCTTTCAAGTAGCTACCAATCAGAGTCTTTACAGCGTGGTGAACAATCCTTCTCTAGTTACGAAAATCTACATGCCTAGAGTTCTAATCGTTTTGTCGACCAACGTAGCTAGCCTGATTGGTTCGTCGCTTGAGTTCGCTGTGTTGCTTCCTCTTCTCTTCCTCTTGGGCGTGCAGCCAGACATTCACATACTGTTCCTTCCGGTGATAATTCTGATGGAGTTCTTGCTTGTCTTTTCCCTATCATTATTGTTAGCCTCGTTGAACCTGAAGTACCGGGATTTCAGTCAAATATGGGAAATCGCATTACAGCTGGGTTTCTTTGTTTCACCCATAGTCTATGATGAGAGTCTCGTGCCAGCCAGGTTTCAATTTTTCTATTCACTGAACCCTGTCACACGCTTAATTGGCGCAACCCGTACGATATTCTTCGACCACCAACTACCAAGCGGATATGACTTGCTCCTTATTCTTTCATTTACGGCCATTCTAATGGCCACAGGCTTCCTAGTCTTTTCACATCTGCAAACAAAATTCGCCGAGGAACTGTGAACTGCAATTGTCGGTCATTGATGTTCAGAATGTTTGGAAGCGTTTTCGGATTCCGCATGAGAGGCGCTACACAATTTTGGACCATATTTCAGGCATATTGCCAAGCCTAGCCGGCAAGAGTAGGTTTGAAGAGTTCTGGGCGCTGAAGGAAGTACGAGTTGGTCTCGAACGCGGCGAATCGCTTGGAATCATCGGGCCAAATGGGAGCGGTAAGAGTACATTACTGAAACTGTTGGCATATGTGATGAAACCTGACAAGGGCTCAATCAAAACCAACGGGTCGATCGCGCCTGTCTTAGAACTCGGGATTGGGTTTAATGGCGATCTTACCGTGAAGGAGAACGCGCAGGTGTACGGTATTCTCATGGGGCTCTCTAGGGTTCAGATGAAAAAGTTGACCCGGCCAATAATTAGTTTCGCTGAGTTAGAAAGATTCGAAGACACGAAACTCAAACATCTTTCATCAGGAATGCAGGTTAGGCTGGCTCTATCCATCGCACTCGAAACCTCCGCTGATATTTTTCTCGTCGATGAGGCTTTAGCGGGGGGCGACATGGAGTTTCAGGAGAAATGTCTGGATCGATTTAGAGAATTCAAGAAGGAAAAGAAGACGATCGTGCTGGTGTCGCACAACATGGGATTGATTAAGGATTTCTGCGAGAGGAGCCTCTATTTGCTAAAGGGAGAGGTCAAAGCGTTCGGAGAATCTCAAGAAACGATTCAACACTACATCGACGACGTGAACCAAGGGTACCATCAATAGAACCGCAATTAACCTCGTCTGTCGTTAGGACGATATGGTTACAATTCGCGTTTAGCGATCGTCCAATCCCTCCCGCGGAAAGAACTGGATGACTTACACGGTGATCCGCGAGAAACGAGAACGCCAGCACTCATGGATCTCGCAGGTGCAACGCGATCATCGTTCCGGAAGCTTTCTCGTAGACTGCATCGTAAACTCGTACTGCCTTCGCGCTCACGAGCAAATGGTCTACTTGCTAAGTTTGTGTATGTTGAAACCTAGCGCTAAGGACCATAGTCCCAGGAGTAAAAGGGCGAATGTGGAAAGAAGACTTGATGGTAGCGGAAGATAAGTTGCTAACCCGACTATTCCCGTAATTATGCTCAGATAAGCAACCCACTTGTAGAGAACCGTCCCCTTCAACGTTATTAGGCCAAGAATCAACACGCCGATTACAAAAACCGCGTTACCTAGAGCGTATGCCAAATCATGGCTAAACCTCGTGACAAACGATAACGTGAACGAAAGGTCTGATGCAATTATGACAATCATCCCAAATGCGAACAGTACCGCTACGACCTTTGCAGCAACTTCATGCGCCCGGCGTATGGAATGGTAAATCGTGGGTATCGCCACGAGGAAGAGTATGGCAACAAGCGTGATGAGCCAGTGAGTTCCCCGCACAAAGGCAGGAACCAACAAGGCGTAGAAGAGCAGTATGATTCCATTCACGAACAGGCAGGCGGCACCAATTTTGGTCAGATTTACCTTGCCGACATTCATTGAAAACTAGATACTCTTCCAGGAATGATGGATTTAAGACCTTCCAGAAGGCCAAACAAGGTAGTCTGCTGAGCGAAGGCGGGGCGTATGTTTGCGAATACGACCATCGCAAGCAACGCCAAACATGGCAGAATTCGCAACTTGGCTTCCGACGCAGCATAATCCACATCGACCGTCCCCTGACCCGAATCGGCTAGTGTGAAAAAGGTGATCATTCGTAGTTATCTATCACCACGTTTTGGATGGAGGTAATGCCCCTCCTTTGAGCAACCCTCTATTTGGTAGGTGGAGAGGTTAGGTGCTTTCGGGGAATTACACGGGACGATTCAGCGCTACATTGACAACCTGAAGCAAGGCGCGCACCAGTAAAGCGAATGCGATATAATCCAACTAAGGCGAACCATTCCGCAAAACCAACGTCCGCAAGGAACGTTGACTATGGTCACTTCTTCCTTGCGATTGCAGAATTTGCAACAAGGTCACCCTTCCAGCTTCTATACGTTGTAGTTTCGCCCCGAATCAATAAGAGAATTTACGTGGACTTGTTAAGGGGTGTCGTGTCCCAAGTTAGTGTAGGTGTGTTGCACATAACAACAATTAAATACGTACGCCCGCCAATATGGTTGGTCGGATGCGTCGTATGGGTTGACAGCCTTGGAATTTAGTCGTCTATTCAAAATGAAGCAAAAACTAGCAAATTTTGCGGCGTGTATGTCAATAATTTGCCGCATTCAGTCAAGATTCGTTAAATATCGTCAAACATGGCTTCAACACTTAACTTCAGAGATGTGCATGGCTTGATTCTGCGCCAAGTCAAATACTTAGTCACACTGCTCTTGGTCTTGTCCGCTTTCGCGGCAACGACCGCACAGTCCAACATATTCACTCCTGCCGGACCTCTCGTTCCACCAGTTAACGCTGCGCTCACGATCACTGTCACTCTAAGTCCTGGAACTGGGGATCCGGGAATTCACGTCGCAGTCAACAGCACTACCAGTTTGGTTGACAGTACCAGCCCTACTGGTTTTGATACTGCCTGCTCGATTTCAAGCCCCTCGACCGACCAAAACGGTCATAGCCCGATTGATCCTGGCACCGAGGCTTGCATTGTAAACAGTAGTCATATGGCGGAAGGCAGTTTCACGATTGGTAACGTTCTACCGGGTCAGTATGTGATTGAAGTCACCTCGTGTCCCGGCAACACAGGCTGCACTCCCAGCCAGACCCCACCCGGCGACTACGGGCAAGCGGTGTTGAATGTAGTTAGTGGGCCTTCTATCAAGTTGAGTCCTACTACTGGCGCGCCTGGGGCTCATGTGTTGGTTAATGGTACGGGTTTCCTGCCGTCGGATACGACTTGTGCTCTTGGTGCTCCTGGTTCGAATGCGATCGAGCCTGGTACTCAAGCCTGCGCCATAAGTCCGGGAAGCGGCAAAGTAAATGCTAGTTTCACGATTAACAACGTTTCACCCGGTCAATACGTGATCATGGTCACTGCCTATCCAGGCGGAGATTCAGCTCAGGCGTTGTTGAATGTTGTTAGTGGGCCAGCAATCAGACTGTACCCCACAACTGGTCAGCCTGGTGCGCATGTTGTGGTTAATGGTACTGGGTTCTTGCCGACGGATACCACGTGTGCTCTTGGTGCCCCAGGTTCAAACGCTGTCCTGCCCGGAACACAAGCCTGCGTCATACACCAAGGCAGCGGTGTGGTGAATGGTAGTTTCACGATTGGTAATGTTTCGCCTGGTCAATATGTGATTATGGTTACCGCCTATCCAGGCGGAGATTCAGCTCAGGCGTTGTTGAATGTTGTTAGTGGGCCAGCAATCAGACTGTACCCCACAACTGGTCAGCCTGGTGCGCATGTTGTGGTTAATGGTACTGGGTTCCAACCCACGGATACGTCCTGTTCAATTTCAAGCTCCTCAGTTGATGTTTATGGGCATAGTCCAATCTTCCCTGGCACTTCGGGTTGTGTGGTGCACGCTGGCAGCGGTGTTGTGAATGGTAGTTTCACCGTCGGTAATGTTCTGCCGGGTCAGTATGTGATTGAGATTACGGGTTGCGGTGGTAATAATGGCTGCGCGCCGAGCGTCGGCGACTTTGCGCAAGCATTACTGAATGTTGTTAGTGGGCCAGCAATCAGACTGTACCCCACAACTGGTCAGCCTGGTGCGCATGTTGTGGTTAATGGTACGGGTTTCCTGCCTACGGACACGTTTTGCGGGATTGGCGCTCCTGGCTCAAATGCGGTTCTTCCAGGGACTCAGGCTTGTGTGGTACACGCTGGCAGCGGTGTTGTGAATGGTAGTTTCACGATTGGTAATGTTTCGCCTGGTCAATATGTAATCCAAATTCAGGCCGGGCCTGGAAATGATGTTGCTCAGGCGTTGTTGAATGTGGTTAGTGGGCCGTCAATCAGGGTGTACCCCGTCGCTTGCGGAGCAACTGGAGCAACTGGTGGGTGTGAGGCTGGTGCGCATGTTTCGGTTAATGGTACTGGGTTCCTACCCACAGATGCGACTTGTGCTCTTGGTGCTCCTGGTTCGAACGTGATTGAAGCCGGTACTCAAGCCTGTGCCATACATCAGGGCAGCGGGGTAGTAAACGCAAGCTTCACGATTGGTAATGTTCTCCCTGGTCAGTATGTGATCATGATTACTGGTTATGGAGGAGGGGATTCTGCGCAGGCTATAGTGAACGTGGTTAGTGGGCCGTCAATTAGAGTGTACCCCGTCGCTTGCGGAGCAACTGGGACGACTGGTGGGTGTGAGGCTGGTGCGCATGTTTCGGTTAATGGTACTGGGTTCCTACCCACCGATACGACTTGTGCTCTTGGTGCTCCTGGTTCGAATGCGATCGAGCCTGGTACTCAAGCCTGCGTTATAGAGGTAGGTAGCGGTATCGTAAACGCCAGTTTCACTATCAATAGCGTTTCTCCTGGTCAGTATGTGATCCAGATAACTGGGTACGCGGGAGGGGATTCTGCGCAGGCTATAGTGAACGTGGTTAGCGGGCCAGCAATCAGACTGTACCCCACAACCGCGCGCACAGGGGCCCATATCCTAGTTAATGGTACTGGGTTTTTGCCGACAGATACTTCGTGTAGTGTGTCGGGTCCTAATGGTCCTAGTGGTACTACTATTACGACTTTTCCTAGTGAGGTGATAGTTCCAGGCACCGCAGGCTGCGTAATCCGTGCTGGGACGGGTGTGGTGAACGCCAGTTTCATTATTTCTAATGTGCAGCCGGGGCAGTATGTGATTGAGATCACTGGGTGTGGCGGCAACAATGGTTGCTCCCCGAGCGTTGGCGATTTTGCGCAGGCTATACTCTTCGTTGTCACTGGGCCGTCGCTCTCTCTCTTTCCTGGGAGCGTGCGAACTGGAGCCCATGTTGCGGTTAATGGTACTGGGTTCCTTCCTTCAGACACTAGCTGTATTCTTGTAAGTGGGTCCAGCAACCTCATCGATCCAATTTTAGCCGGGACGGCGGCTTGTGTTATTCAGGAAGGGACTGGGATGGTGAATGCTAGCTTCACTGTCGGAAATGTGCCGCCAGGTCAGTATGTAATTGAGGTGGACGCCTCTACACCCTTCATCGCGACCATAACCACCACATTCAGCACTTCTACCACTACCACATCTAGTACCAGTACTACAACCACGTATACCAGTACTACAAATGTTCAGATTGACACTGCACAAGCCCTACTCAACGTAATTGGTGGGCCATCGATTAGGGTGTACCCCGTCGCTTGCGGAGCAACTGGGACGAGTGGTGGGTGTGAGGCTGGTGACCATGTTATGGTTAATGGTACTGGGTTCCTTCCCACCGATGCGACTTGTGCTCTTGGTGCTCCTGGTTCGAACGTGATTGAAGCTGGTACTCAGGCTTGCGCGATAGTGGTAGGCAGCGGGGTAGTAAACGCAAGCTTCACGATCGGAAATGTTCTCCCTGGTCAGTATGTGATTATGATTACTGGGTATGCGGGTGGGGATTCTGCGCAGGCTATAGTGAATGTGGTTAGTGGACCGTCGATTAGAGTGTACCCTGTCGCTTGCGGAGCAACTGGGACGAGTGGTGGGTGTGAGGCTGGTGCGCATGTTTCGGTTAATGGTACTGGGTTCCTTCCCACCGATGCGACTTGTGCTCTTGGTGCTCCTGGTTCGAACGTGATTGAAGCTGGTACTCAGGCTTGCGCGATAGAGGTGGGTAGCGGTGTGGTGAATGGTAGTTTCACGATTGGTAATGTTCTCCCTGGTCAGTATGTGATTATGATTACTGGGTATGCGGGAGGGGATTCTGCGCAGGCTATAGTGAACGTGGTTAGTGGGCCGTCGATTAGAGTGTATCCTGTTCCTTGTGGTGCGACTGGGACGACTGGTGGGTGTGAGGCTGGTTCG